>JAEEGJ010007956.1_pt1 | contig 29689 bp, 23 predicted proteins | sample 8958761 | NCBI WGS metagenome assembly JAEEGJ01 (sample SAMN16246546, study PRJNA631951) | gut metagenome | biome: gut microbiome; feature: rumen; material: RS-attached | host: Bos | place: Iran: Karaj | collected 2018-10
GTCCCGACCTGCAGGCCGTGATTAGCGTCGGCGATGTGGACGTGAACGCCGTGGAGGCTAACATCCATGAGTATTTCGACAGCCGCAAGGCCGTTGAGAACCCCCGTCCGCGTCCCACCTACGACATTCCCGCCAACAAAGAGCCCCTCGTGGCCATTGCCACCGACAAGGAAGCCACCAACGCCAGCATGATGCTTTACTGGAAACATCAGAGAGCGCCTCAAGGTACTGTGGGCGACTACCGCGCCAGCTTGGTACGCAACTTGGTGAGCGGCATGCTTGACGACCGCTACAACGAGTTGTCTGAGAAAGCCTCTGCCCCCTTCATCTATGCCGGAGCCGGTTACAGCAAGTTCCTTGCCCGCACCGACGAAGTGTTTATGGGCAGTTGCGCCCCGAAGGAGAACCGCATCGAAGAGGCTACAGAAGCCGTACTTGCTGAGATCTTCCGCGCCGTACAGAACGGTTTCACCCAGACCGAACTCGACCGCCAAAAAGATGAAATTCTGGAACGCTACCGCAAAATGGCCAAAGAGGCCAACAAGACCAACAGCAACAACTTTGCCGACGAGTACACCAACCACTTCCTTGAGGGCGAGGTAATCCCCGGCATCATGGCCGAGAACCGCTATGCCAAAGAGTTTATCCCCGAAATCACCCTTGAGGAGTGCAATGCCCTTATCAAGACTTGGGTGACCGAACAGAACTTCGTCTATTACCTCACCGCCCCCCAGCAGGAGGGTTACAAGGTACCCACAGAGCAGGACATTCTGAAGGTCTACAACCGTGCCCGCAACACTAAGTATGCCGCATGGGTCGACAACTACCGTGAAGAACCTCTCTTCGACAAACAATTGGCTGCCGTCACTCCCAAAATCACCAAGACCAACACCGTGCTGGATTATAAGGAATATACTTGCCCCAATGGTGTGAAGTTCATTGTGAAGAAAACCGAACTGAAGGATGACGAGATCCAGATGAATTCGTATGCTTGGGGTGGCACCTCGCTCTATAGCGATGCCGACTACTTCAATGCCAGCAGTGCTGCCGGCTTCATCGACGATGCCGGTATCGCCCAGTTCAGCAGCACCCAGCTCAGCAAGAAACTGAAAGGCACCAACGTAAGCATCAGCCCCAGCATCAGCGGCCAAACCCAAGGTTTCAGCGGCAGTTGCGTACCCAAGGACCTTGAGACCATGTTGCAGCTTCTCACTCTCTACTATGAGGCTCCGCGCAAAGACAAAGAGTCGTTCGACAAGAACATCGACCAGCTTCGCAACCAGGTGAAGTTCATCGCCCAGAATCCCCAGGCAGTCTTCCTCATCAAGTTCTACGAATCCATCCGTCCCAACGACCCGCGTAACATCATCATTCCTTCCGAAGAGCAGATCAGCAGTCTGAACCTCGAGCGTATGTATGAGATTTTCCGCGAGCGCTTCAGCAATGCCGCCCACCAGACCTTCTTCTTCGTGGGTAATGTCTCCGACGAGGATATCGCCCTCATCGCTAAATATCTCGGCAACCTGCCCACCACCAAGGCCAAACCCGAGAACTGGAAGAAACTGAAGGACTACACCTTCAAGGGCACTCCGCGCGAGACCGTCTACAAGGGTACCGACAATCAAGGCATCATGGTTATGTATGGCCAGACCAAGGGCTACAAACACACTCCCAAGAATGCTGAAATCATCGACCAGTTGAGTGCCTGTATGGAAATCACCGCTCTCGAAATCATCCGTGAGAAGATGGGCGGCACCTACAGTCCCCAAATCAGTGTGGACTACAGCCGTCTGCCTGAACAGGAGGTTGAATGGCAGTTCTCCATCAACTGCAATCCCGACAGTGCTAACATCATTGAGAATGCCGCTCTCGAAATCCTGAAGAAATACATCAAGGAAGGTCCCGATGCAGAGACCCTCGCCAAAGTACAGGAACAGCAGATTATCAACCGCCAGAACCGTAAACAGAACAACGGCTTCTGGATGGGTCAGATAATGGCCAGCTACCGCTTCAACGAGAGCCGCGACTATGTGGTGAACGACTATGATAGTATCGTTAAATCTGTCACCGCTAAGGAAATCAAGGATGCAGCCAAGAAGTTCATCGACCTCAAGCACTACATCACTGTCTTCTTGAAACCCGAAGCCAGTGAATAAAGAAAGGGGGCTCAAAAAGCTTTCTTTTTGAGTCATCCTATTCCGAGCGACAATCGGGTCAACGATGTTAACTCGAAGCCGCTCTCACCGAATAACCCGATGGGAACAGATACGCCAACGGGTAAAAGCAAAAGGCAGAGATTCCGGTCTCTGCCTTTTTGTTTTTACCCGATTGTACAATCAAAAAGGATGAATCTCAACACTTATTCCAAAAAACGGAATACAGCGGCTCTCAAAACGAAATGAACTTAGCACCTTGCAGGGACGTGCTTTCAAATATGGCCTCCGCTAAGGGTACATAAACAGGAATCACCCTGTAACAGACATTAATCCATGTCTGTTACAGGGTGATTCCTGTTGAACTCACAGCGGTCGAAATCAAGCTGTTTACGACCTTGCTTGGTGCGCCTCTATGAGTGGGCAGGCCTTTTTATTTAGTCTGTAGGACCACCTTCCGGGTTGAGGAGCCCTGCGGGGAGGACATCCGGAGGAAATAGGAGCCGGAGGGGAGGTGCTGTAGCGAAAGGGAGAATGTGCGGGAGTCGTGCTGAGGCGTAGCCGAGAGTACTTCGTGTCCTGCGGCGTCGAGAAGGGTGAAACGGCATGCCGCGGGGTCGGGCAATGCAGCATCTATCGTTACGGTGACGCGGCCGTCGGTGGGATTGGGGACTATGTCGAAAAGGAGGTTCTGCTCTTTGTCCGGGGAATGGATGCCCTGGGGGAAGCTACGGTCTGTGTAGAAGGTGACGGGTCTGCTCCAGTCGCTCCATACGAGGGTGGAGTCGGGATGGCAATACCGGCTGCACTGCGCCCGGATGTAGGCGGCATAGAGTATGGTGGAATCCCAGTTGTCAGAAATGGAGAATGGGGAACCGGCGGCTTCGTATATGGGGTTGTCGTCGGGCGGTGTGCCCTGCGGGCCTACGGAGATTTGGAATTGTCGGTGCGATGGTTGTTGGTGCCAAGTGAACCGCACTTCGCCGCTCATAAGAGGCAGGGCTCTTAAACCGTAGACTGAAGAGCAGGAGAGGGTGTCGGGATTGCATGGCGGGTGTTCGGTGATGGGGTACAGCCCCGCCCAACTCCAATGGCTGCCGTACCCAGCTATGTTGGAATATATGTGTCGCCAGATGGGTAGTTCGTAGTCGTCATGGTATATATAGTCATAGTTATATGTTAGGGCCATGTAGACCCATCCTGCCATGTATGGGTCTGTGGCACCCGGGTGCTGCAGTCCGTCCTCACCGAGAGTCTGGTATCCTACAAAGAAGGTGTCTGATACCACAATGGGAGTGTCGAAGTAAAACTCGTATGACTTGACAGCTTCCTCAAAGTGCTGCCCGTAGGTTGGAGAGCTTGATACATAGTCGGTGGATTCAAACATCACGTAGCGGAAAGGCATGGATTCAGTCCATCTCATAGTCTTGACGGGTATGACTTCGTAGTTGGCTTTTGCCGCAAAGGAGGAGCCTGACCAATCCTCTGTCTCGGACGGTAGGTAACGTCTTTTTTTAATAAACAGTGTAACGCTCATAGGTCTTTTGAGGGTGTCCTGTTTGCATAGAGTAGCGGCTATACCGTAGATAACGGTGGGGGTGTCAATGTTGAATTGGCGTGCATGAGTTGTAGGTGCAGATCTATAACCAAGATCGTAAGGGCAAAGGCGGAACGTGTCACAATTATTGAGGTGAAGCCCCATGGTGGGGGGCATTGGCCATTCCATGTAGCATGGGAAGGGATATCGTACTGTGTCCTGGCAAACGGCAATTCCTGCGACGGCAAGCAGGATGATAGTGGAAAAAAATCTTTTCATGATTATTATTGTTAAAGTTTATTCTTCCCTGGAACTGCATTCTATAGAGATGTTCATTATTTCAATTGTGAGCAACGGCGTGTCTAAACCGTGTAAACCTTCCTCCTTTCTATAAATAATTCCAATAGTTTCTTTATCAATGTCTGATATGGGGGATGCATACAGTATGTCTTGTTTGAAGCAGTTGGAGAGTGCCCCTGCCATGGGTAGGGCTTTGCGAAACCATGTGCTGTTTGTTGCGGCAATGAAATAGGAACCGTTTGAGTGGTAGATGGAATTATAGTGGGTCGGGGTTAAATCGTACATGACACCCGGGGAGTATGATGAGTACGTCCATGGGTCGATTTCAATGAAAGAATGCATATAGTTTTGTTGGCCATTAAAAAGGTAATACATCATGAGGACAATCTTTCGTTGGTCTTTGTTGTAGGCCATCTCGACATCGTGTTTCTGATCGCTAATAGAGAGGGTCTGGGAAGGATTCATGAGTAGGGAGAGGAGGTCGATATTCCGTATTCTGATACCAAAGCCGGTGTTTTCAGCAGCCAGGGATGCCAGAGCGATATGGTTGTCTTCCATTGCTACCCCCTTGATTAGAGACAGGGCCTCATTCTGGGGTGCGCTGTATTTGTATATGGGGCTGAAAGTGCCGTAGAGATTGTATTTCTGGCATCGATGGAGGATATATTCATCAGTGGAGTACCTGTAACTGACAAAAGTCACATAGTCGTCGGTGAGTAGCACTTCTTGAATCTTTTCATTGTAGGGGCTTGTGATATCGAATAATACTTCGATGTTGATGTAGTTGGGGGTGTAGACAGGATTATTGACAATGTAGAGGGTGTTGTATTTTATATGTATGGCCATCCATTCGGGATATGTTGAGTATTTTTCATTTCTTCCGATGGCGACAATATGTTCATTGGCACAGTCTAAATGGGTGTTTTGGGAGGGATCGTCCTCGTCCTTGTAAACTACCAGTTTTTCAAGTGAGGAGACCAATTCCTTATAAGGTGCAATTACGATGTCTGAATATAATATGGCGGTGGTGGATGGAGAATTGTTCGGATCGGTAATATAAGCATAGATATCGTTAAGGTTTGCGACGGCAATGAATCCACTTATACCATGTTTCCCGCAGAAGTAGAGCCGGTTGTAATGCAGTTTCATGTCTTTCACCTCGTATTCCAGGGGGACAGGTACTCTGCCTGTTGTGGTACCACCCATCCGGAGTTCAATGTATCCGGAGTTTTCGTCGAGAGAGTATGCCACTTCAGCATGGTTTAATAATGGGTACGAACGGATAATGGATGTGTGGGCTTCCGATGTTTCAGTATACCTTCTGTAATTCTGGGCCTGAATGTATATACTGGTTATCATTGTCAGCAATAAGATTGTGAGTATTCTTTTCATTTTTTAGTATTTTTTAAGGGTTGGTATTGAATTTGTTCTGTGCTAAACATTTGATGTTTTGCAAACGTTTTTTTGTTTTATCAATCAAGTGCAAAAATACACATTTTTTTCAATTAATCTTATACTCGGAGTATGCGAGAATTAATCGGTTGTTTTTTGTTTAAGAGTTTTTGTCTCCTCAGAGACGTGTGAGGTTTGCCTGTTCTGCGGAGTCGCTGTGCGGCAGGGTACAGTTTTTCCCGTATGCCGTACAATAGAATCGCCTGTTATCCGTTATATAATGTTCGTTTATACAAACGAATGCATAGGTGTTCTATGCCTTGGGTGCCTGGGGAGAGTTTTGTTTGAGGTGAAGTCTCTCCGCCTGTCCGGCATCCTCGATTCAGCCCTGCACAACGGCGCGACAAACTCTGTGCAGGGCAATTTTCAATGTATTTCATGGTGTGCTTGTTTTGCCGGGGAGGCTGGCAATGGTGCCTCCCCGGAGTTGGAAATAACGGATGGTTGTTATCGGTCATACGTCAAGAATGATGCAACGCAAAGTGGGCGGAGCTATTTGATGATCAAGCGTTGGGTAGAGGTGGCCTGCGGGGTGGTGAGGGTGACGAGGTAGGAGCCTGCGGGGCAGTCGTGCAGGGGAATGGTGAGAGAGGATGAGGTGACGGGAAACGAACGGATTTCACGACCGGCGGCATCGCGAAGAGTGAGGGTGGAGCGGTGGATGTAGGATTGAGGGTTGAGGATGGTGATGGTGACGCTGTTGCCGGCTGGGTTGGGAGAGAGTGAGAAGAGGTTCTGCTCTTTGTCCGGGGAATGGATGCCCTGGGGTTGGGTGTGCGACGTGTCGCTGTAAGTAAAATAGACGGGGTCGCTCCATACCGACCATGTGGCAGTGTCAAGATAGGGGCATTTGACAAACTGGCACATGGCACGGACGCGGGCTTGGTAGCGCACTCCCGGCACAAAGGCATGGCCTGTCAGTTCCAGCGAGTTGGTGTTGCCGCCCACAGTGTCGCCCCAGAGGCTGTCCAACGGTGTATCGGCCGGGCCGGTGACCACCTCATACCAGTAATGCTCTCCGTCCACATTCCATGTCAGGGTCGGCACTGCACCGCCCGTGACAGCCAGCCCTTCAACTGCAGGGCAGGTAAAGAGATCCGTATCGGGGGCAAGTATCGGACAGTAGCCCTGATATTGCATCCACCCACTCCCCCAATAACGATTAAACCACTCCATGCAGTTAATTGTAATGTTATCATCGGCAAGACCTGCTATAAAGTTAATCCTTTCTCCGTTTTGATGAGGTTGATGGTATGCCGTGTCCATACACTCAAAGCCATATACCACGCGGTCTTGAAAGAGTTCGAGTCCGTTGAGTCGCTCTATTTTGAAATAACCGCCCAAGAAAAAAGTGTCTGTCACCATGATCGGTTCGTCAAAATACAAGGCATACCCATCAATCACGGTGTCTAATGGGCCGCATTTCGACTGGGAATCGGGATTGCTGTATGCGATATAGCAGTCGGTGGCTTGCCCGTATTCGATATGCGTGCTGGTCAAACGGATATTGGGGCGGTTGTAGTCCCCACTGTCAAAGGTTACCAATGCCCCCCATGTTGTGTCACTCTCCAGTTCAATGCTGCATTTGAAAGCCACGCCTGCTATCCGGCAGCGCCGGAGGCATGGCGGCAGGACGAATCGATAGACATCCACATTGTTTAATTCCCATTGATGAGTAATTTGATTAAAGGCGAATCGGTTAGGCATTCCTAAGAATCTTCCATTCCCGATAAGACTCTGGTCAAAGGATGATAGGAACATCGGATGGTCTACTCCGAAAGCATGCAGTGTGTCCTGTGCGTTCAATGCACTTGACGATAATAGCATACTAAAGACTATGATGATGATTCTTTTCATGTTTATTGTTGCTTTATGATTTTATGACTATTTTAAGAACGATTACAATGATTTTTTATTGTTGTTTAAGGGAATTCTATACAACGTTGGTTAAATAATCCATCGGGAATAGTGAAAACATAGGTGTACGGTGAGGTGTTTACTGGATATATTGCAACCATTGGCTGATAGGAAGTGTATGTATCCATCACTTTAGGTTGAAGCGGGAGTACGATCACATCGATGCTGAGCGCCTTGTAACAATTGCCCGAGGACACCGGCACCATGTCTTTCAAACACCAGTACGTCCCCCCCGATGCTATGTATTCGGTTACGGAAAGCCAGCAAACAGAGTAGAACGGTTTTGTCCAGTATGATTCATACCAACATTTAGCAGTATAGTCTGTTGGGTAATACGGTTCCAATTGCACAAAGGTGTTCTGATTGGACATGAGTGTAGGGTGGTAAATGTCTTGCAGCAGTATAAGTCGCCCCATCATTGTCATATACGTCAACTCAAACGGTTCTGACTTGTCTCTCAACGGTACAAGCTGCGCCTGGGTATTGTCCATGCTGGCCAAATCGAAAAGCCTGATATTGGTTGAAAACTGCATTTCACCGGCTTCATCGTAATAAGACGACAGCGATGCAATTGCTATTGTGTCACCCCTCGTTACGCAACCGTGATAGTCTGAGTATCCCTCCAAGGGTGTAGAATACAAGTAATAGGGATCTGCCTTGAAGTCTGTTACAACCCTTTCTTTGCCGCATCGGTGGATGACCGTGGAATTTCTGTCGATATAATTCCCGATAAAGGCCACATGGTTTTCAGTCTCCACAACTTCGGTAATAAATTCGCGGTGGTTCTCGTCATTTGTGGTCGTGTATCGGTGATCAATCAAGGATGAATGGTTAAAATCCGCTTCCAATATTATGGTGCGATAGCAGTCAGAGGGATAGTAAGGGGGTGATGGAGGTAACCCTGGACAGGTTAAGACAGGATTACTTGTAAAATGGAGGTCGCCTATTGCAACGACTTTCTGTTTCCCTTCAAGAGTGTATGCGACCATCCGGGTGAACCTTGTGACAAATTGATTGTCCACTGTGTAAATCGTTGCAGTCCGCGGACCCGCGGTTGAATAATCGGATAGTTTGATATGGCCGATAATGGATCCGGTGGAATTACATCCACAAAAATAAATGTCATCACCCGTGATGCGCATGTCGCTCACGGTGCAGTCAGGTGGCAATGCCACTTGTTTGTGGTTGAGTGAGAGGTCTATTAGAGCAATAATGTTAAGTCCCAAAGCATTGTCCTTATAATAAACCAATGCTGAAGTCAGATTCACTCTACGTATGATTGACGGTGTGGTTTCTGCATAGCCATAGTATCCCGATACAAAATCAAAGAGCTGGGCTGAAACTCGGGATGGTGACATAAACAGGCAACAAAATAAGGATAAAAACAAAATGATTCTGTTCATAACATTTTTTTGAGGGAGCATTGCAGTGATTTTGTTCAAGACGGGATCCCTCGTCAAACCGTCTTGTACAAATTGTTTAATTTCAACTACAGCGCACATCGTTCACAATATTATTGGCCGAAGCCCGTTATGGATATGATGTGCGATGCACTATATGTATTGCGCCTTGGGTGCCTGGGGAGAGTTTTGTTTGAAGTGAAGTCTCTCCGCCTGTCCGGCATCCTCGATTCAGCCCTGCACAACGGCGCGACAAACTCTGTGCAGGGCATTTTTCAATGTATTTCATGGTGTGTTCGTTTTGCTGTCAGACTGATGATTTGTCTGTTCATAGGTTAAGAAGCTGTTTGAATTTAATTCAATGATTTTCATAAAGCACCTGAGCGGCATCTTTTCCTTCTTTTCTCAATTACAATGGAACCCCATTGCGCAATCGAAAAGAAGAAAAACCTGCTCGTTCATGTCCATAATAAACTTCATCAATCAAAATTAAACAGCTTCTAATCATTGGGTTATCTATTGGCAATACAGGTAAATTCGCCGGTTTCTCGATTGAAAGTTATCTCCACAACGTAACCCTCCAGCGTTTTTTTGAAAGCCCATTGATTTGCTTCGTCTTCATTCTTGGTAGTGAATGTCACCGTTTCTTTTGGGCAGTTTTCGTAGAGGGAACGGTTTTCGTCCATAATAGTCACGATATACCCTTCGCGGGCAAGCGCGAGCATGGAGGACATGAATGTGTTCCAATCGTCGTCGTTTAGGATGGCGCGGTGATAGGTTTGTCCGTTCACGGAGTATTGAATAATGCGTGTGTTGCAGTTTTCGACGTGAGCGGTAGGCTGGTTTGCAATGGTTTCTTTTTTGCAACTGACTGATGTCAACGAAATCATCACGAGAAGTGTTGCTGGAATAATGTACTTTTTCATTTGATGTGATTTGTATTATTTTTCTGTTGTTTTTAATCGATGTGTCTCTTTTGCTATAATTGGCAATATTTGTTGCACAGATTCTACATGGAATATGCAAATGGCTGATATTGCAGGGGACAAGACAACGTAGTCGAGTTCACCTGAGAAAGGCATAGCTATACGAACGTGGTGGTCTTCTCTTGAAACAAGAAAGAAAAACACCGATTCGCCGTGGATTTTTGTTTCATCGTAGCAATCCAAGTCGTCGAATATGAGAAAATCATGACATAGTTTTACCCATGCGGAATCGTTGGTTGCTGTAATTAATGTGGCATCTACAAAGGTGGTGTCATTGACTTTGTATTTACTGACAAAAGAAACGTTTAGTCCTTCCTGCTCCATGTATTCACGATAGATTGGACTACATTGGTTGATGGGGACAGTTCGCGGCCATAGTTTGACAATAATCCCCCCTCCTACTATTAGCAGCAGGGCAGTGAGAGTTATTGTCCAACCTGTCTTATTGCTTTTCATATCTCGTTAAGGATATTGTTGACTGTGTGTATTGCATCTAATCGTGCGGTGTGGTTCAGCGCCGAGCGCCCGTATTGCGATATGACAAGGCCATCGCCCAACTGTCCAAACGACACGGTGGGGAACACCAACAGCATGGCGATGGCGATGGTTAGCATCTGTGGTATATAGTTGTTGAGCAATACGGGTTGTTGCCACTTCGTGGTTTTGATGGCGGCAGCGAGGCTGTACCCTGTGACCAGAATGAAGACGGTTTCGAGTATCAAGGCAGCGGTGGTGACTTGTGGGCATGTGGTGTAGATGTGCATGGAGAATGTCCACTGCAGTGTCATCAAAAGGCAGCAGACCATCATAATCCAGTAAAAGGTTGTTTTCAGCCGGTGGTGCCGTAGGGTACGGAGAAGTTCGGGGCTGGCATGAAGAAGCCGGCCTTTACCGTGGGCGGTTCTTTTTGCCACGCGGTGGTTCAGACGCTCCCAGTCGGTTTGTAGATCCTTCAGCAGCCTGTCGCTCTCGGATAGGGACACTTTGGTCGTTGATTGTTTCTTGCCCCCGACGGTGTGTCGGTTATCGCGATGGTATCGATTGCTTTTGTTCATGGCTCTTGTTGATTAAGTTTTATTAATTTCTTTTTTATGCGGTGAAATCGTTGTCGTGCATTTTCTATAGAGATGCCCATGATCAGGGCTATTTCGCGGAATGATTTCTTGTCGAGGTAGAGATACAGCAGTTGACGGTCTTCCTCGCTGTCGAGACGGTCTATCAGGTCATAGAGTCGCTGGTAGATGAGATTGTCGGTTTCGTCGGCTATCTGGTTGCACACCTTCTCGTTGAGTTTGACAAAGGTGGGCATTTGGGAGTGTCTTCTGTATTGGTCTGCCGCTACGTTGAGGGCTATGCGGGTAACCCAAGTGTTGACACTGCTTTTTTTGCGGAATGACGGCCATTCTTCCCACAGGGTGCAGACAATGTCCTGGATGAGGTCTTGGTAGCTCTCGGAGTTGTATCTGTAATAGTAAAGACACACCCTTGCCACGGAGCCGTAGCATTGTTCAAGCATCTTGATGAACTCGATTTGTTGTAGGGTCTCTTCTTGCATTTGGTGGGTGCTATCGATTTTCTACTACCTGTTCTTTGACGTATGTTTGTAACCTTTCATGACACATTAGTCGTAAAAAAGGCCAAAATGTGACAAGGGATGCAAAAAAAAATTCATAAAAAAACAAAAAAATGCAAAAATCAGTGTTGCAAGGAAGATTTTCCTCCATAAACACGGGGTTTACCCGCTGTACCGCCCTACAGATTGGTCTGCTCAACCTCATTTACACCATAAAAATATTGCAGGGGCATCGCTTAGCGCTACCCCTGCAAGTGGTTTGTCAATCATGCGGACATTTGTTATAAAATCCGCTTTTCCGCCGATAGGCCTCTGTCTATTGCCTATAGGTTGCGCGAAACGCAGACCTTGAAGCTGAGCGTCTGGTTCAGCCGCATAGGATCATAGCCATCAAGCTCTTGAATAATAAATGTGACAGCGCCTTTCTCCCATTCAAAACGGAGATTCTCAGGCTCAATTTCAAGATGCGTATTACCTTGTTCATCAGTAATGTACACTTCGAGCGGATAGACAAAAGGCAGTGTATTCCACGCACCCAGATTCTGGCTCACATCATAGATATTCCACACATAAGCCTCAACCGTGCCATAGTCGAACACCTCGTTGGTGATTGCGGGAACATCCACTGTGCAGTACAGATAATTGTTCGAACCAGGGAGATTTTCTCCCTCCACCACTTTCCATTGCGAGGGCGTGATGTTGAACCGATATGTTTCAATTTGCGAACCTAAGGTAATGTACTCTTTGGTACAGCCCGACAGCATCATGAACAATGCCATCATGGGGAGGAACATTCTTTTCATTTTCATAGTTTTATGTTTTTAAATTATATCTCGGTTGTTGTTTTATTTCGTTTGCAAAGATACAAAGGATTTTTTTATAAAATTCCTGTTCCGTCACATATTTTTCCCAAAAGGCCTATTTCAACTGTACAACTGTGATACCGTCGCCTCCCAGCTCAAGCCGCTCGGAACGGAACGAACGCACATCCCGGTTGCCTTGCAGATACTCGCGGATTATCTGTTTCAAAATGCCGTACCCCTTGCCGTGCAGTATTCTGATTTCTTTCTCGCTCAGCAGCTGGGCATCGTCAATGAAATGCTGCAGATTTTCCAGTGCTTCGTCGGCACGCTGCCCCCGGAGGTCGAGCGTCGGATTGAAGGTTTTGCGTTTCTCGTTGATGTCGTCATAGATGGACTGGAAACGACTGTTCTGACGGCTCAGTTTGTCTACGGGTATGTTTTTCTTTGCCGTACCCTTCAGCCGGTTCAAGGCTATCGTCATGCGGATGCTGTTGCTCTCCACCACTGCCTTCTTGCCTTTCATCTCCACCACCTGAGCAAAGGTCTCCTGCCCGTCGATACGCACTATGCTACCCACCGTTATCGGCAGTTCGGAATCCTCTTTCTCCGCCTCCAAACCATGGTTGGAGACAGACAGAACCTCGTCACTCCTTTTGCGGGCTTGGGCATGCTCTTCGTCGTGGCGTTGCTGGTCGAGGGCTATTCGTTCGGCTTCGGCCTTCATCTCCTGCCTTGCCTTGAGGGTGGGTTCACGCTCGGCCTTGGCTTCTTTGATGCTGCTGATGGTCTGCTCCACCGTGCGGTTGGCGTCGGCCAGTATCTGCTGCGCCTCTTTGCGTGCGGCGCTCAATATCTCGTACTTCTTGTCCTGCAACTGCTGGGTGAGCCGCTGATACTTCTCCGTGACTTCCGCGAGGAACTGGTCGGCCACATCCAGCTCGGTCTGCCTGCGCTGCACCTCCTGCTTGTCCAGCTCTATCTGTTGCAGCTGATGTTCGAAATCGAGCATCTGGCCTCCCACCTTGCCTGCAGCCTCTTCGAGCACCTCGGGCGGGAAACCGATATTACGGGCTATCTCGAAAGCAAACGAGCTGCCGGGATGGCCGATGGAGAGCCTATACAACGGCCTCATCTCTTCGGTGTCGAACAGCATGGCACCGTTGATGATTCCCGGACAATGGTCTGCCATCAATTTCAAGTCGGCAAAATGGGTGGTCACCACCCCGAAGGCATGCCGGTGATACAACTCTTCGAGCAATGCCTCGGCAATGGCACAACCCGAACGGGGTTCGGTGCCGCCGCCCAACTCGTCGAGCAGAAAGAGGGTGTTCGCGTCGGCAATCTCCAACAACTGCTTCATATTCTGTAGATGCGACGTGTAGGTGCTCAGGTCGTTGTCTATCGACTGCTGGTCTCCGATGTCGATGAATACCGTGTCGAAGATGCCGAATTCCGAGGTCTCGCGGCATGGCACCAACAATCCGCACTGCAACATGTATTGTATCAATCCCACAGCCTTGAGGCACACCGATTTGCCACCGGCATTGGGACCCGACACGATGAGAATATGCGAGTTGTCGTCAAGGTTGATGTTGAAAGGCACCACCTCGTCCTTTCGGTTCAGGTACAGCAACGGGTGGCGGGCTTCGAGCCAGCTGATTTTTGTAATGCTGTCCACAATGGGACGGCCGCAACGCAGCGTAAGAGCCAGCCGGGCCTTGGCGCGGATAAAATCAATGCGGGCCAGAAACCAATAGGCATTAGTCAGTGCGTCCAATTGCGGGCGTATCATGTCGGTGAATTGAGCCAGGATACGGTGTATCTCGCGTTGCTCGGCAAACTCCAATTCGCGCAAATCGTTGTTCAGCTCCACCACCTCCGACGGTTCGAGATATGCCGTTTGGCGGGTGGCGGACTCGTCGTGTATCAACCCTTTGATTTTGCGCCGGTGGGTGTCGAGCATGGGTATCACCATCCTGCCGTTGCGGATGGTCACCTCAGCCCCGTCAGGAGCCCAGCCTTCGCGTTTGGCACGGGTCAGCTGTCTGTTGATTTGTACATCCACTTCGTTACGCTTGCGGACCATCTGCCGCCGTATGTCCAACAATTGTGGCGAGGCGTTGTCGTATATCTCACCCTTGTCGTCGATTATCTTGTTTATCGCTTTGGTGATGGCGGGATTCAACTCCACCCGCTTGGCCAACTCATGCAGCAAGGGGTAACGCACCGGATCGTCGCGCAACAGAAAACGCAGACACTCCCCTATGGTGTGCAGCGAGCAGCGCAAGTCGAACAATGCCTCCTGCTCAATAACCGTGTTGCCCACACGCAGACGCACCAATTCGTCGGTCAGGTCGATAAAATCCTGCGACGGAAAACTGTTCTCAAGAACCAGTATCTGGCGGAATTCCTCGGTCTGCTGCAACTCGCGCACCACCCGGTCGTAGTTGTTGGAGAAAGCCATCTCCCCCACCATCCTTACGGCGAGAGCATTGGTGCACTCGGCTGCAAGCAGTTCGCGTATTTTACTGAATCCCAATTTATCTTCTATCGTCATAGTAGTCGTCCTTAATCAAAGTCAAGAAAGAAAGGCCAATGCTGGCGGAAGGTGTCCAACGCGTCGCGGCTGAGTGTGGCTTTGAACACTGCCGGCTGTCCCGGGACACAACCGGCCATATCCTGTCCCCGGTAGTCCACCACTGCACTGTAACCCGCATAAGGTATCCCGACCCCATCGGTGCCCACCCTGTTGACTCCCGCCACATAGCAAAGATTCTCGATAGCCCTGGCGCGCAACAGTGTGCTCCACGCCTCATGGCGTGAGCCGGGCCAATTGGCACACAGCAACAGCAGGTCGTAGTCGAGTGGATTGGCATTGCGGAGCCACTTGGGGAAACGCAGGTCGTAGCAAACGGCGGGCTTGATGTGCCATCCGCGCCACTCGAATATTACGCGCCGGGTACCCCGTTCCAGTTGCGAGGCCTCGCTGCTCATGCGGAATGTGTGACCTTTGTCGTAGTATCCGTATGACCCGTCGGGTCTCACCCAGTGCAGGCGGTTAACCACCCGGCGCGGTCCGGAGCCGGTCTTCACCGTCCATGTGCCCACAAACAGGGCATCGTGGAGCCGGGCCATACGATGGGCAAAACGGTAGGTCTCGCCCTCTGGCTCCTCGGCCATGGCGGCCATATTGTCCGAAAAGCCCGTGGTGAAGGTCTCAGGAACCATCAGAATGTCCGCCTCGCAGCCTAAAGAGGCAAAAGCCTCTTCCACCATGCGGCGGTTCACGTCGGGCTGCTCCCAAGCGATGTCCTGCTGGTAACAAGCTATTGTCAATTCCTCTTTCATCATAATGCCAAACAGATTAGTCGGGACAATTGCATGCATAGTCCCACAATTTCTTCACCGAGGGCAACAGTTCCTCGATGGCCTGCTGCTCGTCAAGCAGCAGATGACAGCTGCGCAAATCTATCAATTCGAGCGTTGCATCCAAACGAGCCAGCTCCTTGGGCAGCCGCGTCACCCGTGTATCCCAAAGCACCAGCTCTTTCAACTGCTCCATACCGGCCATGGCGGCAGGCAGCGAGTCTATCGGATTGCGGCTCAACACTAACCGTTCCAGATTGACAAGCAGGGCGACACTGTCCGTCAGCACCCTGATACGGTTGCCCCGCAAATCCAGTTCGCGCAGATTGGGCATGCCATACACCTGCTTTGGCAGCGTCTTGAGCCGTTTGCCCCGCAGCTGCAGAATGTACACTTGCGAGGGGTCGCGAACCTCTTTCAGCGACTTATACACCCTGTCGGGCTGCGCCGAAGCCAGCACCGGCAAAACAATAAGAATGGCAAACAACAATCTTCGCATGGCAAATCATTTTTTCACTCCCCTGCCTTGCCCCTGCGTCAACATCCGCTTGGCAGCCTCGCGGTCGGAACGGAGCTGCGTCACCAGCGTTGGCACATTGTCGAAACGACAGATGTCACGCAAACGGGGGCCAAACTCGACAGTGAGTGTGGTATCATATAAATCGCCTTCGAAATCAAATATATTGACCTCGAAGACCGGTTTGTCAAGTCCAAAGGTGGGCTGTCCGCCAAAATTGGCCATACCCTTCAGCCCCGCAGTACCGTCGGCCAGCGTAACCCACACGGCATACACGCCGTCGGCAGGCCACACTTTCGACCTGTCGTCGAGCGACACATTAGCCGTCGGGAAACCCAGCAGCCGTCCCAGTTGCCGCCCTTTCTCCACTGTGCCCCACATGCGGTAACCTCGCCCCAGCATAGCTGCGGCGCGGTCGGTCTGTCCCTGTTCCAAAGCCTTGCGTATACGGGTTGAACTTACCTCTTTGCCATGGTAGAACACCGCCGTGTCAACGTGCAGTGCCACCCTCCTCTCATCGGCAAGTGCAGGCAAACGGTCGAAATCGTTCCGGCCCCGGCTGCCAAACATATTGTCGAACCCCAACACCAATACACGGGCATCAAGCTGTCCCACCAGCACTTCATCGAAAAACTCACAGGCCGACATGCCTGCCAACTGAGGCGTGAACGGCAATTCCACCACTGTATCCACCCCGCACTGCGACAGCAAACGGGCACGCTCTTCGTTGGTCGTGATACGGAAATGGGTAGCCACGCCCTCCGTAAGCACTTGGCGGGGGTGACGGTCGAAAGTGACCACCACCGGGCGCAACCCTTTTTCCGCCGCCACACGCCCCAAAAGCGTCAAAATATGGCGGTGGCCTGTATGCACACCGTCGAACATGCCCACCGTCACCGCCGCTCCTGTATCGGCTAACTGCCTATAATCATCTAATTTATATATATTCATCAATTAATCAATAGTGCTGCAAAATTACAAAAAAAGTAGGAACTATTACCAAAATAGTTGACCCCGCCACAAAATAACTGCACCGCAAGAAAAGGGCCACTCGTTGCATCAGCCGACTCCCCTTTCAACCCGCTTGCCGCATGCCCTCCCCTGCCACTCACACAATTTCCAGCCATAAACAACAACACAAATACACCTTTTCACAACCATTTACAACAAAAACAACCGAATCTTACCCCCCGTTCATCCTTCACCCGGTTCCCGTCACTTCCCCCTCACATACACCTTCAGTTTTCCTTTAAAAAAGGAAGAACGATGGGAGAACGATGGGAGAACTGAGGAAGAACGAGCGAACGGAAAGCGTATTCCGGGTGCACCAACAGCACCTCGCGAAAGCCCTACGGGCTGACTTAAACCCAAATCGGTCGTTGGGTTTTATGCCAGAGTGGTATTTGTTTCGAGAAGATTGTCGGCGAAACCATTGAAGGCGTAGCGGGCTACGGTGAAATGGTTTCGTTGGCAAGATTCCGAACGTTACCCAAGGCGAGAGCAGAGCAAGCTTGCTTGCTCTGCCGAACCATAGTAACGTCATGGAACATAAAGAAATGCCGCTATGGCATGAAAAGGAGCTATTATCCGATAATTAGTGTACTTCCCGTCCTAATGACCGATTTGGGTTAAAATACAGTGTGAAGAAAAAAAAATTGTGCAATTCGAAAAAAGTGTGTATCTTTGCAACTCGAATAATTCAAATCATTTTTTAATAACAATTTAAACATCAAACAATTATGCCTACAAGAATCAGATTACAGCGTCATGGTAAAAAGAATCAACCTTTCTATCATATCGTTGTTGCGGACGGTCGTGTACCCCGGGATGGCAAATTTATCGAGAAATTAGGCACCTACAATCCCCTGACCAACCCCGCCACTATCGAACTCAATGTTGAACGCGCTGCCGAGTGGATCGGCAACGGTGCACAGCCCAGCGAGACCGCTCGCCGTATCCTTTCTTATAAGGGTGTCCTGCTGAAACATCACCTGCAGGTGGGTGTCAACAAAGGCGCCATCAGCCAGGAACAGGCCGATGTGAAGTTCAACGAGTGGCTCCAGGCCAAGGAGAACAAAATCGCTAACGCTAAGAGCGAGAACGACAACAAACTCCGCAACGTGAAGAAAGACCGTCTCGAGGCCGAGAAGAAGCACAACGAGACTGTTGCCGCCGCAGTTGCCGCTAAGCGCAAAGCCGCTGCCGAGGCCGAAGCTGCCGCCAAGGCTGAAGCCGAAGCCGCCGCTAACGCAGAAGTGGCCCCTGCCGCCGAGGAAGCTCCCGCTGCCGAGTAACACTGAACGTGTCATGATTAAAGCGTGTTCCTCCAGAGCACGCTTTTTTTGTAAAGACAACAACCTGCAACCAGACTTTCGCAAACCGCCAATATTGACATTAGCTTTTACCTTTCCATTATGACCAAAGAAGAATGCTACCGCCTGGGCAATATCACCAAACCTTTTGGCTTCAAGGGCCAGATGGTTTTCTATCTCGATGTGGACAGCCCCGAAGACTATGCCGGACTTGATTCGGTATTCGTAGAGGTGAAAGGGAATTTGATACCCTACTTCTTCAAGGTGGACAACATAAACGGCAACAAGGCCGTGGTGACTTTCGAGGATCTGACACCCCAAGAGGCCCAAGCTCTGGCCGGACATGACTTGTACCTGCCCCTTGACTTGCTGCCCAAGCTGACCGGCAACCAATTCTATTTCCATGAAGTGAAAGGCTTTAGGGTAATTGACGCTGAAAAGGGAGATATAGGTATCATTCAGAGTATCATTGAATACCCTGCACAACCCCTTTTTCAAATCATGAAAGGGGACACAGAGATACTCATTCCTGTCATCGACCCTGTGATAAAAAAGGTGGACAGAGAGACAAAAACCATTTTCATCGAAGCCCCTAACGGTTTGATAGACCTTTATTTGCAGAGTTAATAACAACGTGTTAATATCTTTTTTACCGTATGTGAGAAAGTATCTGTACTTTTGCAAAAGTGAATTACGTGTGAAAACCCACGGAAATATTTTGATGCTTTATGGAGAAAAAAGAACCTACACCCGAGAAGACTTGCTATTCTGCTGAAGAGCTACAATTCTTTAAAGAATTGATATTGAAGAAACGCGAAGAAGCAATAAAGAGTCTTGAACTGCTGAACGAAGCCGTTGCTGGAAGCCAAAACGATGCCTCTGACACCGCTCCGACATTCAAGACGCTTGAAGAGGGAAGCAATGTGCTGTCGAAAGAGGAAAACTCCCGCCTTGCCGCCCGCCAGCAGAAATTCATCAAAGACTTGGATGCCGCCCTCATCCGCATTGAGAACAAAACTTACGGTATCTGTCGCGTGACTGGAAAGCTCATCCCGAAAGAACGCCTCATGATTGTGCCACACGCCACAATGACCATCGAGGCCAAAATGCAGGAAAAGAAAAGGCGATAATTCGCTTGTATCCTCCTTTTATTTGACAGGCAAGAGCCCACTTGCCTGTCTTTTTTTATCCTTTGCGATTTTTCAGTCTCTACTACTTTACCGTCTGCGAATCCGTAACAACGGGAACTCCTGCACAACAGCAAGAAACATGAATCACCCTGTAATGGCCATTGTTAATGGTTTATTCATGGCAATTCATGTTTTTCGTCACAGGCGGGGGATGGCGGCGAGAAGGCGTTGGGTATAGGGGTGCTGGGGATGGGCGAAGAGCTGGTCGGAGGGGCCTTGCTCCACAATGCGGCCTCGTTCCATGACCATGATACGGTCGGAGAAGAATTTGACCACTGAGAGGTCGTGGGTGATGAAGAGGTAGGTGTAGCCGTAACGTTCCTTGAGGTCGTTGAGGAGGTTGAGCACTTGCGCCTGAACGGAGACATCGAGGGCAGAGACACTCTCGTCGCAGACGACGAGTTCGGGCTGCAGCACAAGTGCGCGAGCAATACAGACGCGCTGCCGCTGGCCTCCACTGAACTCGTGGGGGAAGCGATTGAACCATTCCTCTTTAAGGCCTACTTGTTTCATCAGTTCAAGTACCCGTTCGCGCCGCTGCCGGACATCGGGACATAGGTGATGGCACCGGAGGGGTTCCATGATAGCCTCGCCGATGGTGAGGCGGGGGTTAAGGGAAGAGTAGGGATCCTGAAACACTATCTGCATCTTGCGGCGGAGCTCTTTGCGCTGGGAGTGGGAGAGGCGGTCGAGGCTGGTGCCGTCGTACTCTACGGTACCGGCACTGCGTTCGATAAGTTGCAGGATGGCACGGCCAAGGGTGCTTTTGCCACAACCCGACTCGCCCACAAGGCCAAGGGTCTCGCCCCGGTAGATGTCGAAGGTGAGACCGTCAACGGCATTGAGCGACTGGAGTACACGGCCGAAGACATTCTTTTTGAGGGGATAGGTGACTTGCAAGTCGCGCACCCGCAACAGAGGCACTGGTGAGGTTGGGGTTGCGTGAAAGGATGACGGTGTGTCGGACTCAGTAGCGCGGCCTTCTAAATAGTCCTGCACGGTAGGGAGCCGATGCGGACGACTGTCGAGGGGTGGACGACAGGCCAGGAGCCCTTGGGTATAGGGGTGCCGAGGATGGTAGAGAACCTGTTGGGCTGTGCCTTGTTCCACTATCTCACCTTTATACATCACGGCCACATCGTCGGCTATCTGGGCAATGACGCCGAGGTCGTGGGTGATGAATATAATGCCGATGTTATGGCGTTGCTGAAGAGAGCGCAGAAGTTCGAGAATGGTTTTCTGTACGGTGACATCAAGTGCGGTGGTAGGCTCATCAGCGATGATGATGTCGGGATGACAGATGAGAGCCATGGCTATCATGACACGTTGCTTCTGTCCACCACTGATTTCGTGGGGGTAGCTGGAGAAAATCTTTTCGGGACGGGGAAGCATGACCTCTTCGAACAGTTCGAGGGCACGTCGGCGAGCCTCATCGTGCGACACCTTTTCATGGGTCATGAGCATCTCGGCCACTTGGTCGCCACAACGGTGGACGGGGTTGAGGCTGGTCATGGGTTCTTGGAATATCATGCTGATACGGCCGCCCCGGATGTTGAGAAAAGCATCTTCGTCGAGGGTTAAAAGGTCTGTTTTTCCAGGGTAATCGGAGTCATCGGGGTTTTCAGAGTAACCTGAGGGTTGGGGAGAGTTTTGCAGCCAGACATGGCCTGAGACCATGGCACTTTTGGGCAGCAGTCCCATGGCGGCCAGACAACTTACGGATTTGCCACTGCCGGATTCACCCACAATGCCGAGGGTGCGGCCACGGTAGACAGAGAAACTCACATCCTTGACAGCTGCTGTTGTGGTACCATCGTTGTTGAATTCAACATGGAGGTTGCGTACTTCTAAAACCTTATCGGATGCATCCATATAACAGGCATATATTTAACAAACTATGATTCAAAACAAAGCACTCAAGCCGTCTCGAAAGAGAAAGTGTGAGAGTTTTAATTTTTGATTAAAACGCAAAAATAATGTTTTTATTTGAAATATAATGCGTATATTTGCAAAAATTTTTCGAACACGGGAGGTGAAACCTTTCTAACTGTGGTAAAAAAACATTTGATATAAAAATAACAATAAACATAAAAAGATAACATTATGACGAAATCTGAAGAATTCATGGAAATGGAAGCCCGTTATGGTGCTCACAACTATCATCCGCTACCCGTAGTGCTGGCCAAAGGTGAAGGCGCTTTTGTATGGGACTGCGAAGGGAAACGCTATTTCGACTTCCTCTCCGCCTACTCTGCCGTGAACCAGGGTCATTGCCATCCCAAGATTGTCAAGGCTCTTTGTGACCAAGCCCACGAACTCACCCTCTCCAGCCGTGCGTTCTACAACAACTGCCTTGGCGAGTGGGAGAAATATGTGACCGAGTATTTCGGCTATGACAAGGTGCTGCCCATGAACAGCGGTGCCGAGGCCGATGAGACCGCCCTGAAACTGGCACGCCGCTGGGGTGTGGTGAAGAAAGGCATTCCTAACGACGAGGTGATGATTGTCTGCTGCGAAGGCAACTTCCACGGCCGTACTATTACCATTATCACCATGAGCAACGACCCGGAGAGCTATGCCAACTATGGCCCCATGACTCCTGGTTTCATCCGCATACCTTACAACGACCCCGCTGCACTGGAGAAAGTGCTGGAAGAGCATGGCGAGAAGATTGCCGGTTTCTTGCTGGAACCCATCCAAGGCGAGGCCGGTGTCTATGTTCCCGACGACGGCTACCTGAAGAAATGCTATGACATCTGCAAAAAGCACAACGTGCTGTTCATGGCCGACGAGGTGCAGAGCGGTATCGCCCGCACGGGTAAGATGCTGGCTTGCGACCACGAGGGTGTGCGCCCCGACATCCTGATTTTGGGCAAGGCTCTTGGTGGCGGCGTTGTTCCCGTCAGCTGCGTGCTGGCCGACGACGACATCATGCTGAACATCAAACCCGGTGAGCACGGTTCCACTTTCGGCGGCAACCCCATTGCTGCGAAAGTATCTATCGCCGCCCTGCAGGTTATCAAGGATGAGCACCTGATGGAAAATGCCGAACGTCTGGGTAAGATTTTCCGCGAGGAGATGACCAACTTCAAGAGCCCCATGATTGAGAAAGTGCGTGGTAAAGGTCTCTTGAACGCCATCATCATCAAGCCCCACAACGGTAAGGAGGCTTGGGACGTATGCCTGAAGATGCGCGATATGGGTGTGCTGGCTAAGCCTACCCACCAACACATTATCCGCTTTGCTCCTCCGCTGGTCATCACCGAGGAACAGCTGCGCGAGGCTATCGAGATTATCAAGAAAGCCATTGCTTCCTTCGAATAATACTCAATATCTAAACTTCAAAGGGTATCCCGTCCGTCGGGATACCTTTTTCTTTTGCCACCACTCTTCACCACAAGCCGCCTCCAAACAAACTAAACCCGGATAGAAAAAAAAGTCCGTATGTGAGAAAATAGTTGTATCTTTGCAAAATTATTAGCGAAACTATATACAATTATTGATGAAAAAAATTATCATTTGGGCCTTGATTCTGGTGCTTTGCGGTGTCGGGCTGCTATTGACGAGAAAAAAAATCACCCAGATCATAATACCGACGTGTCGCAGCATCTGGGTGAAGGCACAGCATTATCCGTTTCAGGACACCACACTGAGTATAGACGAACGCGTAGAGGACTTGCTGTCGCGTTTGACGCTGGACCAAAAGCTGAACATGATGCAGCACAGCAACCCCGCTATCCCTTCGTTAGGGCTACCGGCCTACAGCTGGTGGAACGAAGCCCTGCACGGTGTGGGGCGCAACGGCCAGGCCACTGTGTGGCCCATGCCGATTGCCTTGGCGGCCACATTTAACCCCGAAACTGTGCAAAAGGTGTTCGAGGAAGTGGCTTTCGAAGCTTGCGAAAAGTATCATAAGGCTCGAAAGACCCTCACCAGTCGTTCATTGCGTGAGCCCATAGACTATACAGGATTGACATTCTTCACTCCCACCATTAATATCTTCCGCGACCCGCGTTGGGGACGCGGCATGGAAACCTACGGCGAAGACCCCTACCTGTCGGGTATCATGGGGTTGGCCTGTGTGCAGGGGCTACAGGGCGGAAAGCCTGGGCAGGACGGGCTTCTCGCAGCTGCCTGCCTGAAGCATCTGGCCGTACACAGCGGTCCCGAAGGGGTGCGCCACGAGTTTGACGCGCAGGTGTCGCCCCGCGACCTATGGACCACCTACCTGCCCGCCTTTGAATATATCATCAAAAATAGCGACGTGCAGCAGGTGATGTGCGGTTTCAACCGCCTCAATGGTGAACCCTGCTGCACCAGCAACCATTTGCTGCTAAACATCCTGCGAAACAGATGGGGTTATGACGGCATGGTTGTCACCGACTGCTGGGCTTTGAATGATTGCTGGGAGCGCGACACCGTCATCCCGCGCCACAGAACCCACTCCACCGCCGTCCAAGCTGCAGGAGCAGCCTTCAACAGCGAGGTGGACTTGGAATGCGGCAACGGGTTAGACGCCCTGCGTACAGCTGTGGATTCGGGCTATGTCAGCGAAGAGAAAATCAACGAACATGTACGCCGTATCCTGCGGACACGGATGCGCGTGATGATGCCTCTGAAAGAGAAAGAGAAGGCTCCGAAACCCTCCCCCGCCCTATATGAGTATTTGAAGCCTGTGGATGCAGCGGCCATGAGCCTTGTACTGCTAAAGAACGAGAAAGACCTCCTGCCCCTGCACAAGGGGAAAACCAAGATTTATCTGACAGGCATCAACGCCGCCGACACCCTCATGCCTTTAGGCAACTACAACGGCATACCCCTCCACACGGTAAGCATCCGCGAGGGGCTCTCAAAGCTGTTTACGCTGGTGGACAATCCCCGCAACGCTGACGTGATAGTGTATGCCGGCGGCCTCAACCCTGAACTGGAAGGAGAACAGCTTGAAGTCGACATACCTGGATTCTACAAAGGCGACCGCACCCGCATCGAACTGCCCGAAGACCAATGCCAGGAGTTGGAGGAACTGCGACACAAGAACAAACCTGTCGTGCTGTTGCTTTGTAGTGGAAGCGCGATAGCCCTCAACGGGGCCGCCCTCAAGAGCGAGGCCATCATCGCCTGCTGGTATGGCGGCGAAGACATGGGAACTGCCATTGCCAAGACTCTGGCGGGCGAATACGACTGCTTCGGACGGCTGCCCGTCACCTTTTATAAAAGCACAGCCCAACTGCCCGACTTCTCCGACTACAGCATGCAAGGCCGCACCTACCGCTACATGACCAAAGAACCGATATACCCCTTCGGCTATGGGCTGAACTATGGTAAATACCACTTAGAGGATGTCACCTACAATGCCGAAAGCATGACCGTCAAAGGACGTATCGTAACCGACCGCAAGTCTCCGGCAGGAAAAATGAGCAAGACTGTGCAGGTCTATCTCGTGGGCGACGACCCGCAAGCCCCGCGCAAACAGCTGGTGGGCATCTACAACGGAAATGGGGAATACTTCAACATACACCTCGACCCCTTCTGGCTGCGCCGCTACAACGAGAAGACTATCGAGATGGAACTCCCCAAGCCCGGCACCCCGCTACACCTGCTTGTAGGCCTAAGCAGCAACGACAAAAACTTCATAAAAATAACATCTGAATATTCAGAATAACCAGAACACTCCGAATAACAGAAAACAAAAAACAACAATATCATGAAAAAACAAGACTGGTTAGTTATCCTTATTGTGGTGGTCGTATTGGCTCCCTTCTTTATCCCCGCCACGGGATTCTTCGCCTGGTTCGAGGCTTCGACCAAGGCTCACCCCTTCATCATGGCATTCTTCAAGTTTGCCATCCTCGCCACCTTTGGCGAGATGCTTGCCCTGCGCATCCGCGAGGGCGTCTACAACAAGAAAGGCTTCGGCATTGTGCCACGCATGATGGTGTGGGGATTCCTCGGCATGTGCATTGCCATGGCAATGATTATCTTCAAGAGCGGTGTTCCCGCCTTCTTAGGCGTGATAGGCGGCTGCAACTGCCCGGCTGCAGTATTTGCCGCCCCCGAACTGACTTGGGGTAAAGTGGGTGTAGCTTTTGCCGTCAGTGTGCTGATGAACACCATCTTCGCACCTGTTATGATGACCTTCCACAAATGCACCGACATCCACATCTTAGAGAATGGCGGTACCGTACGCGGACTGCTCCGTCCCATGCACATGCGCGACATCTTCGCCAACAAGATTAACTGGGATGTACAGTGGAACGTTGTGTTCAAGAAGACCATCCCGCTCTTCTGGTTCCCCGCACACACCATTACATTCATCCTGCCCCCGACATTCCAGGTACTCTTTGCAGCTCTGCTCGGGGTAGCACTGGGACTGATATTGGCTTTAGCCGGAGGAAGCAAGAAATGAAGCACCTGCTGATTTTTATTGGAGTACTCGGACTGTTCGGAGTACTCCGAGCCCAGGACAGCTTCTCCTTCAGCTTCCACGGCTTTGTCAACCCGCACTATTATGCCGACAGTCGTAGCGTAGTTGGTGGACGTGAGGACATGATGCTCTTCTACCCCAAGCCCATTGTGCGCGACAGCCTTGGCCACGACATCAACGACGGCTGGCAGGCGAATATGCTTGCCATCACCGCGAGGCTGAATGTGAGAATCACGGGACCCGATATGCTGGGCGCAAAGACATCGGCTTTTGTCGAGGGAGACTTCACAGGTGCCACCAATGCCACCATCGACAACCTGCGTCTGCGCCACGCCTACTTCACCCTCGACTGGGGTCGACACCGCCTCCTTGCCGGACAATACTGGTACGCCATGGTCATCCACGAAATCATGCCCATGACCAACCCGCTGAACATGGGCGCACCCTTCCACTGCTATGCCCGCCAGCCGCAAGTGCGCTACGAATACCGTCTCGGTGGGTTCGAAGCCGTGGCTGTGGCGCAATGGCAGCTTGACAACATGAGCCAAGGCCTGCTCAACGGCACCCCGCAGAGCAGCACCCTCTTTGCCCGCCACAGCCTCATTCCTGAGTTCAACGCACAGCTGCGCTACCGCCAAGGCAACCTCTTTGTGGGAGCCGCCGCCAACCTCAAGAGCATCCAGCCCGTGGTGAACACTGCTGGTGTTGCGTCGTCTCAGCAACAGCACCGTTCTTTGAGTTACTCAATCTTTGGCAGCTACTGCTTCGACGGATTAACTGTCAAAGCACAAACCCTGCTCAACAACAGCCTTTACGAAGGCTGCTCTCTGGGTGGCTACCTGATGCTGACAGATGGTTCCTTCCGCGACTGGCACTTCAACACTGTTTGGCTCGACATTGAGGGCAACCGCGGCCATTGGCGTCCCGGTCTCTTCATGGGCTACGCCAAGAACCTTGACTTCGGAAACACCGACTACACCCATTGCTTTGGCCGCGGTCACGACCTTGCCTACCTTTGGCGTGTACAGCCACGCCTCACCTACACCACACTGAAAGGTCTCTCCTTCGTGGGCGAAGCCGAATACACCTATGCCGAATACAATGAACCTGTGGGCAATCTGCGCCTTTCGCTAAGTGCCGTATATGCTTTTTAAAAATGAAAAGTGAGAATTGAAAATTGGCTATCGCACCCAGATATTTCTCAACTTTCAATTCTTACTTTCTTAATTACAAACCATTGATTATCAAATACACCCCCTACATAGTCACTGCTGATTATTTATTGTCAAGTGGAAAAAAAGATGTACTTTTGCACCACAAAATACAAAAACAACATTGACAATGAAACGCACAAAACACAAGACAATCCTGCTGACAGCACTGCTGCTTATCACTGCCTCTCAAGCATCAGCACAATGCACTATCGACAGCCTTCCCTATTTCATGGATTTCGACTCCCTGACACCCTACACTACATCTACCGCCCCATACGACGAGTTGCCACCCTGCTGGCACAACACATCCCTGTCTGCCAGCAGCAGCTACCGAAACCTCATACGTGATTTTTCCGGTTCCGTATGCCTCTACGTCAACCCACAGATATTAGGCAATGTCAAATATACGGTTTCGACACCGTTATTCCATGTTCAAGGAGCCACCCTTCGGATAAGCTTCGATTACTCTGGCAGAGTGGAAACAGGCTTTATGACCGACACCACCGACCCCTCAACATTTCTTCCTTGCCAAATAAATACATATCCATCTATCCGCCCCAATTGGCAAAGAGCCGAGTTCTTCGCCACACTGACCGACAGCCTGCCCGTAGCATTGGCATTCCGTCGCATAGTCTCTACAACCAACAACTATGTTGATAACCTGTCCATCGAGATAGAGTCCGACTGCCCACACCCGACAGGAGTGTTCCTCGACAGCCTTGAAACCGCTGCCGCACACCTCTCATGGTCCTCCACTGGAGCTCCTTTCTACCGTGTCATAACCTCACACGACGGACTTGATGACACACTCTTTGTCTACGACACCACACTCACTGTATACGATTTGTTACCCACCACCGATTATACTGTACGAGTCTATTCTGTATGCTCAGACGACGACACCTCGCTCAGTTCGTTGCCACTGATATTTAGAACGCTCTGCGGTGCCACTGCCCGTATGCCAGTCAACGAGACTTTCGACGACACCACACGTATGCCTGAATGTTGGACTGCCGTCACCGACAACGCACCAAATGCTGTTTCCAACAATTTCTATCCACGTATAAACGAACACAAACTAAGGTTATGGAAGAGAGCCTCCGACACCATTGATTGCATTGCCGCCAGCCCTCTAATTCCTACCAACCGGATGTTCGTCAGTTTCTACGCACAAAACACTGGACGTACCTACGATGCCAAAGTCGGGTTGATGACAGACCTCTCCGACACCTCCACCTTCATTCCAGTCCTTTCCCTGCCTCAAACCATTTCGTCAAGTACTCAATTCGAATTCTCCACCGACAGCCTTTCCCTGTCCGACAGCCTTTATTATGTTGTTTTCCGTATCTCTACCGGAAATCTCTACATTGACAATGTTCAAATCATCTCACTCAGTCAATGTCGCATACCAGAATACGGAACTATCACTTCCACCACCCACCACATTACCGCCAACTGGACTCCTACCAATGCCGACCACTACCGTGTGCTGTGCACCGATGGTACCAATACCAGCGTCATCATTACCGACACCTCTACAGCCACCTTCACCACCCTCATTCCCACCACACGCTACTGGCTCAATGTCTGTGCCATCTGCGGAAACGACACCACCGACACCCTTTCTCTTGGCAGTATCCGCACCGACTGCGACCTCTATAGCTTACCCTATTCAAACGATTTCGAATCAACACCTAACCACAACTATCCCACTTGCTGGAAAAGTGTCGGCAACACAGTCAATGAAACCAACAGTGTAACCTATGACTATCACAACCCAAGCAACAGCGTATTCCTTATCAGGGGTGCTTATGCTGTCTCTCCTCGTTTCGTTGTGCCAAATTCAGGTATCCAGGTCTCTTTCCAGGCTCGGAGTTGGAGCGATTATTTTGAAGACATGATGGGGCACATGCTCTGCTACACCGCCCGCGTTATCGATGAGAGCGTGATGCTCGACAGCACCATGATTCTTCGTTTCGACACCAACCTGTCCCTGACAACATTCCAAGATTACACTTTCAACTGCAATGAATATCAGACTGGCGACACCATTGCTATAATCATACACGGTGAACATCTGCCGCATAACATAATGATTGACAACATACTAATCGAAAACATTCAAGACACCATTTGGCGTACTGTCACCCTCACCTGCGACAGCACCATGGGTATCGTCAGTGGAGGCGGTGAATACATAGACAGCAGCTGGGTTACCCTTACCGCCACGCCTCTCGCCACCTCGTCAAATGCATACCATTATGAATTTGACCAATGGAGCGACGGCGACACCGACAACCCTCGACAAATATTCGTCACCTGCGACACCTCCCTCACTGCTCTTTTCCGCATCGTACGCGACACTGTTTGGCGTACCGTCTCCCTAACCTGCGACAGCACCATGGGTACCGTCAGCGGTGGCGGTGAATACATAGACAGCAGCTGGGTTACCCTTACCGCCACGCCCCTCGTCACCTCATCAAATGCATACCATTATGAGATCGGCAAAGCACACGTCTGAACCCCCGTCACCCAGTCTCATCTC
>JAEEGJ010007957.1_pt1 | contig 29684 bp, 23 predicted proteins | sample 8958761 | NCBI WGS metagenome assembly JAEEGJ01 (sample SAMN16246546, study PRJNA631951) | gut metagenome | biome: gut microbiome; feature: rumen; material: RS-attached | host: Bos | place: Iran: Karaj | collected 2018-10
AGAGAACATCAACAGAACAGCCTGTAGAAGGCGGTAATTTGCTTGGTAAGAGTGTTGAGATGATTGCAAATGCGATTGCTGAAATGCGTACATATGGTGAAGGATTTATTATAGCAGATCAGGCTCCCGGACTCCTGGATATGGCTGCTATAAGGAATACCAATACAAAGATCATATTGCGCTTGCCGGATCAAGGAGATCGCGAACTTGTCGGCAAAGCTGCTAATCTCAACGATGATCAGATCAATGAACTTGCAAAGCTTCCATGTGGTGTTGCAGCAGTATATCAAAACGAATGGGTTCAGCCGGTTCTTTGTCAAGTAGGTCTGTTTGAGAATAAGGCTGGTAAGTATTCATATGTAAAGCCGGATAAATCTCCAGAATTGAATTATATGACAGAACGGCTGAATATTGCTGAGCTTCTCAGTAACGGCACAAAACTAGATCATGCAAGTGTATTGAAGGACATACGCCCTGTACTTGATAAAATGTATGTATCTGCTTCTACGCAAGTAGTGATTTGTAATCTTCTTGAGAATCCGCCAACTGAGCCTCGTATGACAAAACTTGCTCCTATTATGAGCGAACTGTTCCCTGATGTAAGAACGGCTGTGGAGCAGGCTTATTCTGAATCAACAGTTGCTGAAGAATGGACAAGAAGTGCTGAAAGTACTTTATTGGACGGAACAGCTCATGATATTATAGCTCAGGTAAGGAGAGATATAATACAAGGAGTGATAACTGATTATATCTTCAACAAACTTGGGAAAGTTAATGATCTTCAGAAATGGACTCTGGAAGGAGGATTAAGATGAGTATAGAATTATTATCTCATGAAATCACTGAAGTATCTAAGGCCGAGATTAATAGCATGAAATGGTTTGATCCAGATAAAAGAATTGATATTAATGGAAATAATGCTGTAGATAAGACATCTGCTGGTTTTGATCCTGATAAAAGAGTTGAAAAGACTCCCTGTCAGGGTGGGAGATATAGTGATGTAAAAAAGTATAATGATACAGAAGGCAAAGAAGTTCATCATATGCCAGCTGCGAGCGCTTCAAATCTTGAATTCAATGAGGGGTCAACAGTTCTTATGGATAAAGAAGATCATAAGGAAACTGCAAGTTATGGTTCTTCAAAAGAGGCAAGAGCGTATCAAGCAAAGCAAAAGGAATTGATAGAAAACGGTAAATTCAAAGAAGCATTCGAAATGGACGTTAAAGATCTTCAATCAAAATTTGGAGATAAATACGATGCAGCTATTGCTGAAGCAAGGGCGTATGTTGATAAATTGGAGCAGGAGGGCAAGATATGAAAGTTATAAAAGCTATTCCATTGGAAGAAGTAAATGGAATTAAGTTTGGAACCGGCAGAGATAAAGTCAGGGAAAAGCTAGGAGCTTATAAAGAATTCAAGAAAACACCTTTTTCTGAAAACTCTACTGATGATTTTGGATATTGTCATGTTTATTATGATAACGAAAATAAATTTGAAGCAATTGAGATATTTGATGCTGAGGTATATATTGGAGATAGAAAGGTGTTTCCTGTTAGTGTAGATGATCTTAGTGATATTATCGATGATTTTGATGATGAGTTGATTAGCATATCAAAGTCAATAGGAATCTATGCAACCGATAATGAACCTGAGAGTATTCTATTCGGATGCAAAGGTTACTATGAATTTGATTAAAGTATAAGAATTGAATATATGATGATGCGAAGATAAGTTTTTCTGAGAAACTTTATTTGTTGTGCATCTGCAATTCCTTATAAATACGGGAGGTTTTAGTATGAATGAAATTAAGTGCCCACATTGCGGTCAATCTTTTACTGTTGATGAAGCTGGTTATGCTGCAATTCTCAGTCAAGTTAGAACAAAAGAATTTGATAAGGAGATTCGTAAACAAATTGAAGTAGTTAAGGAATCAAGCCGTAAGGAAAATGAGCTTGAATTGAATAAGGCTATCGCTGAAAAAAATGATGAGATAAACAATTTGAATTTGAAGTTAAATCAAATTCAATCTGAAAATGAACAGAAGAACGTCGAGCATGATCTTGAAATACAAAAAGCTATTGCAGATAAGGAAAGTGAAATTGCTCGCCTTAATGAGCAAATAAAGAGTATTGAAGAAAAAAATACAATTAACACTGAAAAAGAAGTTGCAAAAGTTGTTTCTGATAAGGATAATGAGATTAATAATCTCAATTTGAAAATTCAACAGATTCAATCTGAAAGTGAACAGAAAGAAATAGAATACAATCTCAATTTACAGAAAGCAGTTTCTGAAAAAGAAAATGAAATAACACGACTTAATCAACAAATTAAAAGCATCGAAGAATCAAACTTAGTAAATATTGAAAATGAAGTATCAAAAGCAGTGAATAAAAAAGATAATGAGATTAATGAATTACAAATGACTATACAGAAGCTTGAAGCAGAAGCAAAACAAAGCGATAGCCTTAAAGAACTTGCTGTAACTCAAGCAGTTAATAATGAAAAAAAGAGTTTTGAAATAGAACTTGAAGCCAAAAAGCAAGAAATAGTAAAACAAAAAGAAGAGATAATGCAGCTTAATTCAAATATAGAAAAGCAGAAACTTGAAAATGAAATTCAACTTAACAATGAATTGACTAAGATAAAAGTTGAACGTGATACGCAGAAAGCTGAATTTGAAGCAAAGCTGAAAGCTCAGCAAGAAGCACTTGAATATTACAAAGATCTTAAATCAAAAATGTCTACAAAAATGATTGGTGAAACACTTGAACAACACTGTGAGAATTCATTTAATATGATTAGGGCTACAGCATTCCGTAATGCAGAATTTGGTAAGGATAACGATATAAGTGAAGGAAGTAAGGGGGATTATATTTATCGTGAAAAAGATCCTGATGGCAATGAATTGATTTCAATTATGTTCGAAATGAAAAACGAAATGGATACAACTGCAACAAAACATAAAAATGAGGATTTCTTTTCCAAGCTTGACAAGGATCGTAAAAATAAGAATTGTGAATATGCTGTTCTTGTCTCAATGCTTGAAGCGGATAGTGATTTGTATAATCAAGGAATTGTCGATGTTTCATATGATTACGAAAAGATGTACGTTATTCGTCCGCAATTCTTTATTCCTATGATTACAGTATTACGAAATGCTGCTTTGAATTCTTTGGAGTATAAACGTCAACTATCTGAGATAAAAAATCAAGAGATAGATATAACACACTTTGAAGAACGCATCGAAAGTTTTAAGAGTGCTTTTTCCAGGAATTATGATCTTGCTGGAAAACAGTTTAATACTGCTATTGAAGAAATAGATAAGACTATCGATCATCTCGAAAAAGTTAAGAAAAACCTTCAGAGTTCTCTGAATAATCTTAGATTAGCAAATGAGAAAGCACAGAATCAACTGACTATAAAAGCACTTGCCAAAGACAATGCAACTATGATAAATATGTTTAATGACCTCGATCAATAAAATCTTTGCAATATTAAACATAATCAATCTATATGTAAAAATGTATTGAATAATCAATTTCATATTATGCTCACGATTATTATTGTAAGTTGAAAGAGGGTGTCTTAAATGGGAGAATACTATTGTCCCAATTGCAATGCTGATTTAGATGATCAATTTGGTTTTGATCCATCAAAAGGTACGTGGACTTGTACAGAATGTGGACAATTCCTTATGGATGATGACATAGCTGATGGCGATAGTTTTGAAGGAGTAGCATGGTTTTGTGATAATTGTGATGCGCTTTTGAATCGTCAAAGCGGTTTTTCTGATAGTTATGGTACATGGACTTGTACAGAATGCGGACACATAAATGGTATTACGGATGAAGATATACTCGAAGATGAACATACATGTCCTAATTGTGGCGCAAATCTTAAGAAGCAATATGATTATAGCGAATCTACTAATGAATATACTTGTTCAGAATGTGGTTCTGATCTTTATCGTGATTATAGTAGTGATGAGTTTGAGGTTATTGATGATGATGATAAATGTCCAAACTGTGGTGCTTTCCTAAAAAAGCAAAGCGGCTACAGCGATTATGATAATGATTGGACCTGTTCTGAGTGCGATACTGAGTTGCATCGAGATTACAGCAGCGACGCTTTTTCAACTGTTGAAGAAGAAAATATATGCCCAAATTGCGGAGAAAGTTTATTAAAACAATCAGGATATAGTGATTATTCATATGATTGGGTATGTACTGAATGTGGAAATAAGCTCCATCGCGACTATAGCAGTGACGAATTTAGTGTAGTTCAAGAGGATGATAAAGCCGAAGATGAAGACGATGATGAAGATGATGAAGAATATGACGATGAAGAAGATTATGAAGAGGATGATGATGAAGAAAACATTGATAATGAATATGATGAAGTAAATAATATAAATCATAGAAGTTCTACAGAGCAATACTTAAATTCGTTGAATCTTTCAAACGTAAATTCGATAAAGCCCAAATATCCTGGCCCATTATTATCATCTACTTCTATGCTATCTAAAAGAGAAGTTCGAAAAAAAAGGATTAAGGCATTTGTCTTCAAAAAGAAAATGATCCCGATTGGTTACAGTAGTGATATGTTGAAAGGGAGAAATGCTGAAGATGTTTTTACAATTTTGCACAACTGTGGATTCAAGCATATTAAACAAGTTGAGTTGAAAGACATTTATGTTGATTCAAGTTATATTGAAAATGAGGTCGATAAAGTTGAATTTAATGGTCAATCACATTTTGTAGGAAATAATGAATTTCCGTATGATTCAACTGTTATCATTACTATTCATAAAAAGAAAGAAATATCTATTCCATATAGCGCATCATCACTTAGAAAATTAAACTATACCGAGATGTGTTCTAGGTTGTCTTCTTTAGGTTTTACAGATATAAAAATTATTCCTATAAAAGATCTAGTCATTGGATTGTTAACTAAAAATGGAGCAGTTGAAAAAGTGCTTGTAAACGGTAGCAATAAATTCAAGAAAAATACTTATTTTAAGTATGATGCGGATATCATGGTATATTATCATACGTTCAAAAAGTAATTAATTACAAGCATATTAGACTTAATTTAGTATTTTCTTGAGGAAACTTATTACTTAGATCTGGTGTTGTAGCATATTAAATTGCTATTAATAACAGATAGGAGGTGAACCCATGAAAAGCACAGGCAGAGATATATTCAAAGCTATACATGAGGGAAAATGGCTTAGTATCGAATATCGTAATAAACAAGGAAGTCTAACAAAGTACTGGATAGGAATATATGACATTGATACACGATATAAAAGCCTGCGTGTTGAGGGGCTTCACCTTGGCACTTTTCAGAATATGGAGCTGACTATATACATTGATAAAATTGAGTCTTCAAAGCTCCTTGACGGTACATATCAGCCTATCAATGAAAAGTTGATAGAAGATATTAAGATGAATCCAAATAAGTATGCCTTTATCTTTACACATACAGCAAATCTGAAAATATTGAATTATCTTGCTGATTGCAACAAGCTGGATTCAGTTCCGTATAAATCAGAATATGATCTTATTGAACGTATTGACGGCGATAGGCTTACTCCAGCTGGATATATATTGGATGAAGAACAGTTCAAAGCTATTGTAAAAAGCTTCCGCAAGCGCTTTGATAATAAATACCAGCGGCGAAAGGTAACTCAGCTGTGCCTTAATCTTCTTAGTATTAACCTTAAAAATGGACTTTACGTTCTTGCTTACCGCAGATTGGAACTCGATGTAAAAAGCCGAACTCTTCGACCGAGTGAGGACATAACGATTTGCAAAGAGTTTACTATTGCAGGAGAAAAAGAGAGTATAAGGCAGTTCCTTGATGCTGATGATTATTATCTGCTTGAGGATTTTGAAAAGAATGCTGAACTCATAAAAGATAGAATCACTGCCTCAAATCATCAGATAATAGGCGTAGATGATATGCCGTATCTTATCTGTATTGAAAGTGAGCATCTGGTGGATCTTTCTATAGAGTATCGTGAGATACTTGATATGTACGACGAAGACAGAGTGACGGTTCCGATAAAAGCTTTCTTCGGCGATTTGACTGTGCCTTCACGCCGACGCAAGGATTATCCGATTACTTTGTTGAATAATAAGATTAACCTTGATCAGCTCCTGGCAATACATAATGCACTGAAATATCCGGTAACTTATGTTCAAGGTCCACCTGGTACAGGCAAAAGTAATACAATAGTAAATACCATCGTATCGGCTTTTTTCAACGAAAAGACTGTTTTGTTTTCATCATACAACAATCATCCTATCGATGGCGTATTTGATGTGCTCAGAAGTTTGAAATATCGCGAGCGTATAATACCTTTTCCGATTCTCAGACTTGGGAGTAATTCAAAGGTTGAAGAAGCTATTGAGCGTATAAAGGGATTGTATGAATATACCCATACTCTAAACATTTACGAGAGTACGCTAAATAAGAATAAAACTGATAAAACTGAACAGACACAAAAGCTTACTGAGTTATTGAAAAAGCATGAGGAACGTCTTGAACTTAAAGAACGTAAGGATGCTATATCAGATCTTTATAAGCTTAATGACAATATGAACTTCCAGACGGATCTTGAGCAAAGACAGTTATATCAGGTTGAACAGCGCATGAAAGAAATCGGTACAGTTACAGATGAGGAAGCTTTGTCACTGCTTACTGATGATCAGGAAGCATTTCGCAAGTATCTATTCTATACTTCAGCTATGTTTATAAAGCGCCTTGAAGAGCCAAAATATTCAAACTTTATGAATATACTTGATATGACGAATAGAGAAGAACGTATCACAGAGTTTAATCGTTGGATAAGTGATGACGATAATCTTCGCAAACTCCAGAGAGTATTTCCGATAATAGCTACAACCTGTATATCAGCTCATAAACTTGGAAAACCTGCTCAATATTTCGATATAGTTATAATGGATGAGGCAAGCCAGTGTAATACTGCTATGTCTCTTGTGCCTATAATCCGTGGAAATAATCTTATGTTAGTTGGAGATCCACAACAGCTGAATCCTGTTGTTTTGTTAGATAGCAGCATAAACGTGACCTTGCGTAAAAAGTATAATGTTGCTCCGGAGTATGATTACATTGACAATTCTGTGTATAAGACTTTTTTGGCCTGTGACTCTGTCAGCGATGAAATTCTTCTTAGATATCATTATCGCTGTGATAAAAAGATAATTGAATTCAACAATAAGAAGTATTATAATGGCAGATTGAAGATAAAAACAGGAGAAAAGACAGATACTCCGCTTATATTCAGCGACATACAGCATAATACTACGGACTATAAGAATACTGCACCAGCTGAAGCTGAAAAGATAGTTCAGTTTGTTAAGATGAATAAGGATAAATCCATAGGCATTATCACACCTTTTACGAATCAGCGTGATTGTATACAGAAGGCACTTCATGAAGCTCATCTGGATAACGTGAACTGTGGAACAGTACATGCGTTTCAAGGTGACGAAAAGGATATTATTCTTTTTTCACTTGCTTTGACAGATAAGACTAATCCCAAAACTTATGACTGGTTGAAGAATAATCGAGAACTTGTCAATGTTGCAGTATCTAGGGCAAAGGAGCAGCTAATCATTCTTTCAAGCAAAAAAGAACTTGATAGGTTACATGATCCGGATTCTCCTGATGATATATATGAACTTGTAAATTATGTAGGCAGTAACGGCAGGACTGATGTAACTCCAAAGGATGTGTCATCACGAGCTCTGGGGATTAAGCCATATAGTACAGAAACTGAAGAGGCTTTTTTACAAAATCTGAATCATGCACTTGGCAATATCCTTTTAAATGAAGGACGTTGCAGTGTTGAACGAGAAGTCGCTATATCCCAAGTTTTTTCTGATAATGTATCCTGCTCCGATCTATTCTATACAGGCCGTTTTGATTTTGTTATATATCAGCGTGACTATAGCAATCGAAAAATGCCTGTGCTTGCAATAGAACTTGATGGGAAAGAACATATCGAAAACGTAATAGTTCGTGAACGAGATGCGAAGAAAAACAAGATATGTCAAGATCACGGATTTGAACTTATTCGTGTAGAGAATTCATATGCTTGTAGGTATAACTTCATAAAGAGTGTGTTGATAGATTACTTTGCAAAGAGACGCTAGATGCTATGCTCTAATTGGAAATATATAAAAAATCTCACGTTGCCGCCCATAATTGAAGGGCGGCAAGTTTTATATATCCAAATCTCGATAATCTATATAGGGATCTTTTGTTATGATATCCAGACATCTGAGAGATGATGAAAAAATAGGCGCCATTTACAAGGCTCTCTTATGAATATCTTATCATCAATAAAAGCACCTTTAGGTGTAGGCGGCGCACGAATGTTATAATCACTACTTAGATCTCAATTCACTAAAGAACAGAATGTGTGTATATTTCAAAATCAGTAACTTATAACATTCGTGCGCCGCCTTTCAAAACAAATAGTTTATATTTTCAATCCTTGCGCCAACAGTTAGTATTCTTTCTGAAGATTTTATTTTTATTGACTTTTGCGTTTGAATGTGATATAATTGAGATATGAAACTCAAAATAAGCGTATATTTGCGCTTTATACAGTGAGATAGTCAAATACATACTCAATGCATATTTGATTCAGAGTGTTCAATAATACTCGCAACAGGCAGTAAGGAGATGAGAAATATGTCAAGGAAAACGTTAAAAGCCTTATTCTACATGGGTGCAAAAGAGTATAAGACAGAGTACGATAGCAGATATAACGATACTGATACTATTCATCTGTCTGTAAATATCGGAGAGAATGCTGCATTTATCTGTCAGACTCCTGAGATATATAAACAGATAATATCGATTGAGCGTTTGGATAAGGGTGTTGAAGCATTAACAAATACTCTCCCACAGCTTGCAATATCGCAGTTTACTTCAAAATGTCTTATTGACGAAATACTCATTACCAACAACATAGAAGGTGTTCACAGTACCAGAAAAGAGATCGGTGAAATTCTCCAGGATCTGTCAACTCGTGATAAACGCAACAGGTTCGTTGGACTGGTGGCTAAGTATGCAGCTCTTGAGGATGATCACACAATGTCGTTTAAGTCCTGTCAGGATATACGCAAGGTCTATGATGATATCTTCTATGAAGAGATAAAGGCAACTGATCCTGATAATCTGCCTGATGGTGAATTGTTCCGTCGTTCAGGTGTCGAAGTACAGTCAGCTACTCAGAAGGTTATCCATAAAGGAATATCCCCTGAGAGTAGGATAATCGATACAATGAACCAGAGCTTGAATGTGCTGAATAATGATGATATTGACATTTTCATCAGAATATCGGTATTCCATTATCTGTTCGGATACATTCATCCATTCTATGACGGTAACGGCAGGACCAGTCGTTTCATCAGCAGCTATCTTCTCTCAAAACAACTCAATCCTCTGATAGGATTCAGACTATCATATACGATAAAAGAAAACATTTCCAAGTACTATAAAGCTTTTGAAGTATGCAATGATTCGCATAACAAGGCTGAACTTACCCCTTTTGTGGAGATGTTTCTTAACATAATTGAGATATCCATGCAACAGCTGTTGGAGACTCTTGAAGAAAAGAAGTATAAGTGGGATTACTATCGTCAGCGCATCAACAGCTTACCCAATGCTGAAAAGACTGATATATCTCATATATATGAACTGCTTATCCAGGCAGCTCTCTTCTCCAATATCGGTATCTCACGTGAAGAGCTCCTTAATGAATTGCATTTATCAGAGAATACGGTACGGAGCAGGTTAAAGATGATACCAGAAAAACTGCTTATTGAAAACCGCCAGAAAGGTAGGAAGTATTATCTTATTGACCTTGATGAAGCAGATAAACTTTTTGATATGTGATAATGAATGTACCGTCTTCGGGCGGTGCTTCTTTTTTACTGATGTTTTGCGGAGGAAGTTCTGAGAAGCTTGTTATCAATACCTGTTATTGAAAAATACATATTCTCATGATATAATGAAGTAAATGCTGATAGGTGGTGAAAGAATGGGATTATTCAGTAATACTAAAATCAACATAATAAAGAAAGTGCCCGATGGTATCGTTATAGCGGTAACAGGTGCAAAAGCTGCGCTGAAATGTGAATTGATCAGTATGGAAGAGAACGAGAATGATATGACATATCCTATGGTAATGACGTTAAATGGTATTCCATTAATAGAGATGCATCCGAGTTACTGTCCTACCTGTTGCGGATTACTTGCTACAGGCTATGGACTTGATAATTCGAAATGCATTGAACTTACCGAAATATCAGATAAGATCAACAGTGGATTTACTGGCGTTGAGGATTTTCTTGAAACTATAAAGCCTCTTATAGGACTATTGGAAGACGGAGTATACCTTATCAGAGATATAAAGACTTTTCCTGTTGACGGTAATAATCACTTCTTTTGGGCAGTTCCTGATGACCTTTTCTATTATGACGCATTTACAGATGAATATTATATTACTGAGCTTTGGAAATGCATAGGTTTAGAAGGCGTTTTCCTTTACCCTACACAGTCACGGGATAGATATGACGAAAGACGTGTCAAGCATTATATGGACTTGTTCAGCAGCGGAAAAGAAAAGCCCCGTGCTATAGCATATAACGCAATGAGCGGAATGAGTGCTTTGCTTGATGGCCATCACAAAGCCTGTGCAGCTGCGAGACTTCATGCTCCTCTTGATACGATAGTAATTACAAAGGGACATCTATATGGAAGCAAGGATAATATTCAGATACGCTTTGGCTACGAGCTTGATGCCGAGTATAATATAGCAGTAGATAAAACCAGCGGTCTTCCTTCAAAGCTTTACAAGCAATATACGGAGCAGATGGCTAATGTTTACGCTCAAAAGAAACGGCAGCCACCTGTACTTTATAAAGGAATGCCTGTTGAAAGCAAATTCACTAAACGCGAATGGGAGAAATGTTATACAGACGCTGTTTATTATTATCCGACAGCAGATCAGTTTGCAGGTGAATTAGCCTGCGATTACAGTGCTATTGAAAATATGTCACCTGAAGACATATATTACCATGTCTTTAAGCAGAAGGAGCCTGTATATTACGCACAGGTACTTATGAGCAGATTCATCCGGACAAATGATAAACGTACAAAAGAATTGCTTATTAAGTTCGCACGCCATAATTCGTTCAGCGGCGATACCAAGCAGATTATCGCTGCTGCACTCAAAGGTTTGATGAACTTCAAAGATGATGAAACCGAAAAGATATTCGTTGATTTTGTGGTCTGCGGTGATGACTATCTTGCTGATGTAGCCAAGGATTACTGGGAAGACGCTGAATAAATGGGGTATGTTAATACAAGGGGAGTTTATAATGGACAGAATAAAGAGATCACTTAAGAATATTAACGGAAGAATGTTTCTGGCTCTATTGGTCATGGGACTCTGTCCGACGCTGTATACAACGCTGCGAACCTTTTTTCTCGGACAGCTTCCCGGAGACTGGTCCTACTCTATAGCGGGACAGCTTTCATGGGTGAATCTGCTGTATGAGGTCATAAATGAAGCTATAGTTCTGCCGCTGTACTTTTTTATGGGACAAACTGTATTGGATAAAGAGGAGTACACCAACAGGATACGAAGCGGATTGCTGGTATCACTTGGGATATATACAGTATGTTCTGTACTTGTAATGATATTTGTTGATCCACTACTAAGGTTCATGGCAGTATCACCTAATATTTTATCAGAGTCCGCAAGCTATATAAGGATAGAATGTATAGCCAACATCTTCGGTATACTGTATAGCTTTATCTGTGTAGCTCTTATCACCATAGGCAAGGATAAGCTTGTATACACTATAACGGCAGCCAAGCTTGTTCTGAGCTTGATACTTGATACATTACTCGTTTCAACGCTTCCCGTATCGCTGAATTGCGGCGTTAACGGAATAGGAATATCCAATATCATTTCAAACCTGATACTGTTTCTGATTTCGGCGTTTCTTATATGCAGATGTGGTTATCCGCTGTTCAAGAAAGAAAAGCTGTCTTTTGCGTGGATGAAGGATTTCTTCAAGATTGGAAGTATCTCGGGACTTGAATCGTTTGTCAGGAATATAGCATATATGCTCATGGTCTCGCGTATGGTCAATATGGTCGGAGAACAAGGTACATACTGGGTAGCCAATAACTTCATATGGGGCTGGATGCTGATGCCTATTACTCAGCTTGGAGAGCTTATAAAGCAGGATACTGCGAAAGATAAGAATGCAGTCAGGAATAATACTCCCGGATATTTTGCTATCACTGCAATGACATGCTTACTATGGATAGTAACGATCCCACTTTACAAGCCGTTCATGCGAAATATCCTGAATTACAGCGATGTGGATAAACTGTTCGAGCTTGTAATGGTGTTATTCGTGTTCTATGTTTTATATGCATTCCAAAATGTGTTCGACGCAACGTTCTACGGTAGAGGTAAGACGAACTATATGCTGTTTGAGTCTGTAGTTACAAACAGCATATACTACGGAACATTCTTTATTCTGTATCTCTGCGGAGTATGGAAGCCTACGCTTATAGGTATAGCGCTGATGTTTGGCTTCGGGAATGCATTTGATACGGTTGTATCTTATCTTGCATACCGCCATTTTCTCAAAAATGATAATAGATGCTATGATTAAAAGAGATTTATACTTTCATTACCGCCTTCGGGCGGTATTTTCTTTTCGCTATTTTCAAAACAAATAATTTACATTTTAAGATAGAAATCAACGTATCTATGTGGTATAATTCAAATAAGATTAACGAAATGAGGCGATAAAATGCGTGAAAAGATAATACTTGCACCATCAGCAAACGGAACGGAGTTGCTCAGAAGCCTTGCGCGTAATGGCTGTAATACGTTATGCTTGCGTGTTATGAGCAGTGCGGAGCTTGCCGAGACAGCCGTTATGCGAAGTGGTGAAACTATAACTTCACAGTATATCAGAACAGTGGACGAACCGTCCCTTATATTCAGCTTTCTGAATGAGGTGGAGTTCTTTTCGTCTGCTTCTTTTGCAGATGCGCAGAATATCGTCGTTGCATTGGATTCACTAAGAAAGCTTATTGTGTCTGATGAAAGCCCTATACTGCATGAAAAACTCTCAAAAGGCGAGTTTTCTGAGAACAGCGCAGCTCTTGGACAGGTCTATGATAGATATATTGCGGAACTCAAAACAAAGGGTTTTATTGACAACATTCAGCTTATAAGAAAAGCTATAGAAATAGCTGATCCTCTTAATGCAGACTTCTGTATTTTAAAGGAATTCACGTTAACTCCTCTTGAAAAAGCTCTTATCTGTAAGCTTTCAGGAGAAAGCTATAAAGAGATATCCCTTTGTGAGCTTAACGATGTTGAGGATAGTTCTGTTGATTACAGCGATATTACCGAAGCTTACGGAGCATCAAACGAAGTTGAGCATATTATCGAGACCATATATTCCAAGGGTCTGACACTGGATTCCTGTATTGTTGCAGCAGCTGATACCATGAAGTATTCACAACTTTTCTATGACATTGCCAGTCAATATAAAATACCTGTGACCTTTGGATGCGGACTTCCTGTAAGCAATTCTACATCAGCAGAGCTTATGAGGAATTTCCTTACATGGGAAACTACAGGCTATCACGGCAAAGATTCGCTTTACGCTGTTATATTCAGCGAAAGCTTTGACCGTCAGAAGCTTATCGGTAAGCTTGCCATTGATGATGAGACGACGCTTCGAGATATAGTTGATATAGTAGGAACAATGAGACTTTCATGCGACCATATGGATAATGAGAAAAAGCTTGAAGCTTACATAAGAGAATACCCTGAACGCATTGACGATATAGAGCTGATAAGGCTTATGTCTGTTGAATTTGAGCGTGGATGTTCATATATAGTCAAGAACTATGCTGTTATCCGAGACGATTTTGCAGGCAGACTTGACCGTTCTGCTGTAAATGCTGTTTGTGATGAAATTGATTCATATACTGCACTTTCCGGCGGTAATGCTTTAGAAATCATTGATCAGCTTCTGACACTTAATGTGTGTTGTGAGAACAGCCGTGAAGGAGCCCTTCATGTCACAGGTATAAAACAGGCAATGTGCAGTCTACGTGACAATCTCTTTGTTGCAGGACTGTCTGCGGATAACTTTCCGGGAATTCCGCGTGAAAACTATCTTGTTCCTGATGGAGATTATCTGTTATTTGATGAGAATGCTCCTACATCAGAAAAGCTTATTGCAGATAAAAAGAAGTCGCTTTTGGATCTTATGAGCACTGCATCTTCATTAGGCAGTAAAGTACATCTTTCTTATTCGGGATATGATACAGCTGAGTTGAAGGAAGCAAATGCTTCATCGCAGCTGTTTGAGATATACAGAGCAAAAAATGGCATTGATTCTACACTTGATGACATGAAAGAAAGCTTAGCACATACAGGCTTTTTTGAGAACAGCTTTTCGGCTTCAAGACTTATCGGCAGAGCCTACAATAAAGGCAATATGATAGAGACATCTGAGCAAATGAGAGAAGAAGAGCCTGTGACTATAAATATGGACAATGCTTTCTCGCCAAGTGCTATCGAGACATATCTTAGCTGCCCAAGAAAATACTACTTCAGCAGAGTATTATATATGGATGAACCTGAGACGGATGATGTGTTTGCAGTAATTGATCCTATAGATCTGGGTAATCTTGTACATGGACTGATGGACGATGCATTCAAAAATAATATGTCTAAGGAGCAGGTCCAAGCAGAGGCAGTACGCAGATTCAATGCTTTTCTCACAGCACGTCCGCCTGTAAACGAGCCTGAAGTCAGTCGTGTCCGTGAGGAATTTATGAGGATGGTAGAAAACGGATTTGAAAGCAGTCGCGGAAATGAAGTCATCTACTCCGAGCATACAGTTGGACCTGTTAAAATAGGCAGTATTAAACTCAAAGGACGCCTTGACCGTCTGGAAAGAACTTCTGACGGCAGCATAGTTATTGTAGACTATAAGACAGGCAGAAGAATAAATCATAAGAAAGACGATATTTTTTCATGTATGCAGATACTCCTCTATGCAGTAATGCTTGAGAAAAGTGAAGATATAAAGGTATGCGGCGGAGAATATCGTTATCTGCGGTATAATAAAAGCATTCCATGTGAATATACAGAATTTATTAAAGAATCACTTGTTGGCATTACAGAGAACTTTGCAGAAGGTGTTTCTAATGCGGAGTTCCCTCCTAATAGAAGTGACAATTGTAGATTTTGCGGATACAGTAATATTTGCAGGAAGGGAGGCGGAGAACAATGACCGATCATGATAAGCTGGCAAGAGAACGTATCTCAACAGATATAGATACGAACTTCTTTGTTGAAGCCGGAGCAGGTTCAGGAAAGACAACTCAGCTCGTACAGAGAATGACAGCTATGGTCAAGGCCGGAATAGATGTAAGCAAGATCTCCGCCATAACCTTTACCAAAGCTGCTGCCAGAGAGTTCTATGAGCGTTTTCAGAATGAGCTTATAATTCAAAGTAACAACGATAAACTTGATGATACTCAGAGAAAACGTTGTGCAGAAGCACTTCGTAATATCGACTTGTGCTTTATGGGCACAATAGATTCATTTTCTCACCTCATACTTCATGAGCATCCGTCTGAAGGCATGATACCGTCGGATTCAGAGGTGAAAGACGATGAAGAAATGAAGACCATATTCAAAAGAGAATATACGGCTATTCTTCATCATGAATACGGTGAGGAGCTGTTTGAGAAATATAGACAGTTCAGTACGGTTCAGGATAATCCGACTCTTGTATTTACAGAATTCATATCAAGAATAATAAATGCCAGAGATGCCTGGTTTATATATGATCACGATGATATTTCTGATGTTGACGCATATTTCAGCGAGGAAAAGCACAGACTTTTGCAGGCTATTGACTGCCTTATGAGTAGAAAGGAACTGTGGGGAAGTACAAAGGACTGTATGGAAAAGAATGAGCTTCTTGAACAGGAATACAGTTCGTTGAAAAGATCATGGAACGGCAATATCGGCAGTATATACTATATACTCGGTAAGCTTGATGGATTTCGTCTCAAAAGTGCCCCTGAGGATATAGGTATCCTTGATATATCGCTCTTTGAACCGCATTTTACAAGGGACAAGATAACTCACTATACCTTTGAAACAAAAGGTACAGACCTTTATAATGGGCTTGGAGAGTTTCAGTATTCCTTAACAATAGACTTCCTTGTATCTGCTGCAAGAGCAATATCAGAAAGACTTCGCAGGAATGGTGAGCTGAATTTCTTTGATTACAAACTATATCTTCGTGATATGCTGAAACGTGACGCAGAGGGTGATGGTAAACTTATCCGCCACATCTATGACCGCCACAGTTATTTCCTTATTGATGAATTTCAGGACACCGATCCTATGCAGGCTGAGATATTCTTCTATCTTACTGCAGAAGATCCTGTCCCCAACTGGCGTGAATGTGTCCCACGTAATGGCTCACTGTTTATAGTGGGAGACCCTAAGCAATCAATATATCGTTTTCGTTCAGCGGATGTGGCTGCATTCAAGGAAGTTCGCAGCCTGTTTGAAAATGGTGTTGGAGAAGTCGTTCAATTGACAAGAAATTTCCGTTCTACTGTGAAGCTGAAGGAATGGTTTAATACTGCTTTTTCTTATCTTCTTCCTGAGGATACACCACACCAGAGTAGATTTAGTTCCATACCCATTGAAGGTGAAGATGATACCTCTATTTTAGGCGGTATATGGACATACAGAGTTTCAATAGAAAGTAATAAAATAACTGACGATGAAATCAAAGTCGCGCAGATAATACGCAGGCTTGTTAATGATCCGAATATACTTATGAAAAGCAAGTCGGATTCTTCGCCGCGCAGAGTACGTTACAGTGATTTCATGGTAATAGTCAACAGTAAAGAGCATATTCTCAAATTTCTCAGAGAGTTTGAAAGATATGACATTCCTGTAATGGTCGAGGGAAAAATCAGCTTTGGAGATTGTCCTGCACTTTGTGCTCTGATACCGATAATCGAAGCGGTTGCCTCTCCATATAACAGAACGGCAGTTTATGGAGCCCTCACAAGCAAAGTATTCGGTATTACGGACAGTGAACTTATAGAACTGAGAAACAAGGGGGTATATCCTGATATTAATGCTGTAAATAATCCGGCAGTCAGCGAATATCCCGATGTTCAGTATGCTTTGACCACACTAAAGGAGCTGGCTGTAAGAGCAAGAACAATGTCGGCGGTCACTGTGTTTACTACGATATTTGATGAATTGAGAGTTCTTGAAAAGACAGGTACTGCTTATCTTGAATATCTCTACTATGCACTGGAGCTTCTCAAAGCTGCGGAGGAACAAGGAGAAGTTATAAGTGTTGGTGACGGGGCTGTATTTCTTAGAAAGCTCCTTGATGAATCCGCACAGGAACGCTGTATCAGCCTGCAGAGGAACAATAACCGTGTTCATATTGCCAATCTGCATAAGGTCAAGGGACTTGAAGCTCCCATTGTAATCCTTGCAGATCCGAGAACGACTCCTCATAAACCCGAGATGAGAACTGAACACGGAGCTGACGGAACAAAATGCTATATATTCTCTCTGTCAGTAAACCGCATGAAGAAAGCAATAACAACTAAACAGTTGGCTGCATACGAAGATGAAGTTCTATCCGATGAGGCGGAGAAGCTTAGACTTCTGTATGTTGCAGCTACAAGAGCCAGAAATGTTCTTATCATTGCTGATGCGTACAAAGGCAGCGGAGGCCGTGCAAGTAATAATCCGTGGGAGCCATTTCTTCATATGGCAGAGGGTGATATTTTTGAATGTCTGCCTGATCAGGAGATAGAAGAGCCTGCTCCGAAAGCAAGCGTAAGCGCAGATGCTCTATATAACGAAGCGAAAAAAAGCTCAATATTTGAAAATTCCGAGATGTCAAAACCTGCTTATTCAATTATGCGTCCGAGCCAGATAAAGCTAAGATCTATTATCGAATCTGAAGATGATTATGAAGACAGCGCTGATGCAGATATACGCAAAAAAGAAGTAAGGACAAATGCTGCTTTGCTTGGTACAATGGTCCATAAGCTTATGGAGAGCATAGTATCAGCAAAACAGCTTCCTGACATTAATAAGCTTTCAGCAGAGATAATAGGGAGATATAACGCTGTAGATGAGTATGCGGATATGCTGAAAGATGTTTATGCTCATATTACTGACGGCGGTTATGAACAGAATAACGGTATGTGTGCGGATATATTGTCAGAGCTCAGATCAGCAGAGGAAGTATACTGCGAAGTGCCTTTCTGTCATAAGGTTGAAAGTAATGGTACATATACAATCTGGAACGGTGTTATTGATTTACTCTATAAGAAGGACGGTAAATGGAGGATTATTGATTACAAAACTAATGCTGAGGCAGAAGGACTTGATTACAAGTATTCTGATCAGCTTAACGCTTACAAAGAAGCATTCCACGTAATGACAGGGGAGAATGCAGACGCATTTATTTATCATATCGATATATAAGTTAAAACGGCGCATTATGCGCCGTTTCCGTGTTTATATATATCGTTACTTTTCGTAGCATTAAATGGATCTAAGAGTTGCTTTTAGAAAAGATAATCCTAAAAACCAATACGTTGTTTAGCTTTTTCAGTATTAGTATTAATTATCGGCATAACGAAATCATCTGCTTCAAGTGTTGTAAGTTGTCCGATAGATAGCTTGGCCATATTTTTTTTTGCAAGGCGCTGTGCCATACCCATTGTTGCGTTTTCAAGAAGATTTCTGACAAAACGTCCGTTGCCGAAGTCGTGCTGTTTAACTACTTCTTTGAATATATTCTGTGCCTTTACAGCAGCATTTTTTGAGAGCTTCATATTCTTGTTCCTGACCATTAATTTCAGGATATCCATAAGCTCGCTTTCAGTGTAATCCGGGAAGTCAATATGGAATGCTATACGGCTTCGGAGACCGGGATTTTTATCGAGAAACATTTCCATTTTATCAGGATAGCCGGCAAAGATTACGATGGTATCATCTCTGTGGTTCTCCATTTCCTGTACGATAGTATTTATAGCCTCGTCGCCATAGCTACCGTCTCTGTCATCAACGAGAGAGTATGCTTCATCAATGAATAATATCGAGCCTTTAGTTTTTTTAAAAACATTTTTTATTATAGGAGCAGTCCAGCCAACGAATTGTCCAACAAGATCAGCACGTCCGACTTCGATTAACCGTCCGGATTCGATAAGTCCATTATCACGGAATATCTTGGCAGTTAGTCTTGCGACAGTCGTTTTGGCAGTACCTGGATTGCCTGTAAATATCATGCTTCTTGCAGGTGTATCAACAACAATGTCACGTTCCTTATATAGCTGCTGGAGCTTATAATAATTCACTGATCGGTTAATTACATCCTTTACACTTGAAAGTCCTATCATTTTAACAAGTTCAGCAGCTGCTTTTCCTTCGGTATCACCGTCAACATTTTTGGCGACTAACTTCTCACAGGAGGAATATGCAGGAAAAAGCTCATTTTTCAGATGTTCGGTGTAATAATCCTCAAAAATTTTGTCAAGCTCACTTGCATAATACATATCAACTTCAGGATCAAGTTTAGCCATAAGATCTCCTATATTGTGAATATCCTTTTCACCTGCAAGCTTACTAAGGTAGCAGGCACATTCGGTTCTTCCGATAAGTGCCTCTCTCAATCTGATAAGAGTAAGATCGTCTTTTAAGTAAGAGGCGATAGTATTTTCAGCTAATTTGTCATTATGACTTATATGAAAGATAGTAAGTACATCGTTCCTGTATTTTCTTGCACATTTGCAGACGTCTTTTATGATCTGTTCTGATGAGTCAGCGTATTCTCTGTCCGACCTTGCGGTATTTACTGATACGATGATAGTTCCGCCTTTGAGATTAGCATATGTAGCTGAAATAAGGTCACCGCGGGATTTTAATATCATCTTTTCGGACATAAAGGCGGTCCTTCCTGATTCAAGGCGGTTAGCTTTCATAAGTTTTCCAACAAGAACATATGCAGTACGGCGCATACTTTCAGTATCATCTTCCTCAAAAATGTAGTGAACCGGATGCCCCTTAAAGCTTTCACAGGGACATGCATCAATGCGCTCTGCTTCCTCGCGAAGTTCAGGCATACCTCTGAATTCTGCAAAATCTGCGAGATCAGGCAGTTTATCTGTTACAACTATATGTTCATCAAGTGCCATGTATTTTAATTCGTCAAAATTCATTAGTTCTTCAATGTCCTCAGGAGTATCGACATCGCGGCTGTGTCTCACTTCGCGAATAACTTTCTCAACTGAGATCTCGGTAATACTTTCAATCTTTCCGCTGATACCAAAGGAATCCCATACAGCCCTGCACTCATTTTTTAGTACAGTATCGCTTCCGTTACCACTAATAATAAATGTACAATTCCTGCACCTCAGATTTGAAACACATGGAAGGATGCGCATTACGAGAGTTTTGTGTGTAATGAACAGATAGGTTTAAAGAGGAAGATTAGCAAAGCAGGCTCAAAACTCTACTCTGATAACAAAAAGAATATCTTATATACAACGATAACGGATGTGACAACAGGTATTCATCCTGATGATGAAACCTGCTGCTGTCCTAACTGTGGTAGTGTGAGTACGATAGAGCAGCTTCAGGGAGGTTGTCCTTACTGCGGCACAATGTATAAGATGGATGACCTTTTTCCGAAAGTAACGGGATATTACTTTCTTAACGATGTGGCTGTTGCCGGTAACGAGGGGAAAAAGGGGATAGGCATATCGATACTGATATCTTTTATTATAAATTTTTTAATTATGGTTATCGCGAGTATTGCGAATCATAATAGTTTAAGTATAGGCACAATAATAGGTCTGATATTTGTTTCGTTGATTGCCGGTTATTTCTTCTATGCGATATTCATGGCCATCAGACTTATCGTGGTCGGTTCAAGCCAATCAGCGGGCAAGTATGGGACGATTGGCTCCAGGAAGAAATTCGAGCAAAGGATGAAGATGATTACGCCGGAGTTTTCCTTTGAATATTTTACGAGCAAGGCTATATCCCTTATTAAAACTGCGATATATTCTGAAAATGCGCAGGAACTTATGTTTTACAGGGGTGGTGCCCTTAATCTTGAGTTTAAGGATGTGATTGACCTTAACTACGGCGGAGCACTTGGTCTTGCAAATGTTACAGAAGAAAATAGAATTGTAACGGTTGCAACGGATGCTTTCTTTGATGTGCTGTATGAAAGGGACTCTAAAGTGATATTCAAAAGGGAGAGGCTTAGAGCAGTCTTTCAGAGAAGGACGGATATCCCTATAAACTTGCAGTTTTCAATGACTAAAATACAGTGTCCGACCTGTGGTGGCAGTTTCAATGCCATCCGTAACAGAAAGTGCCCTTACTGCGGAAATGATTACGATATCATTTCTCAAGATTGGGTGCTTGTAGAGCTTATGCGGGTATAACGGTTTGGCAGTGCACTTTGAATTACAATATTCCAAAATAATTAGGGAAAGAAATGATATCACAGAGATGCCAAGCACTATGACAGAACGAAAGGCGGAAATGCAGATTAGCATTGCCGATGAGACGTATTTGCAGGAGGTTGAGCACCGGTCGAAGCAGTATATCACGGAATACTGCCTGCAATTACAGCAGGTAGGCTATGTGCTTCGATAGCTATGTTGATTTTAACAGTGCCGTTCTTAGCTATGATGGTGCAAAACTATGTCTAATGACAGTCAATTATGAACTATACAGTCAGTACGATTGACTTTTTCCTCCTATCTGTGGTATAATTGCAACTAACATAAATCGGAATTTGTATATATTTTGGGGGAGATAATGTATGGCAAAATATGTTTTTAAGTATTGGTTTGAATGGGGCGGTACTTGCCTTTGGTCAGCAAATGAGGCTGCACGTTTGGACTATGATTATGCAGTAGATGAACAGAAATTACCAATTTCTCAAAAACTAAAAAACCTACTTTGGTATCTACAAGCATATCATGAAAACATGATGGATATGGATAATGCCCCTGATGATTCTCCATGGTGGACTGAAGAAGATACAATTATTTACAATAAGAAGAAAAAATTTGCTTACGATCAGCTTTGTAATGAGCTTGGAGATGACTATGAAATCATATATTGCGAGGATTAGCTGTAATATAAATTCTGATTTTGCTGAGCACCATGATAAAACCAAAACTAATGAAAAATGATACAGAAAGCCCCCGCGAGGGGGCTTCTATGTTCATATATGTATTCTTGACTTTTGTCGATAGCACAGTGTATAATATGGATAGTAAACAGATTGATTCGATAAATCGGACTTTGTCTAGCTAATTGAAATTGAATTATATGTAGATTATAATGGAAAATATAAATGTATTTGTGAGGTATGAATAATGGCTTCATTAATTCCTAACGGAGTGTTCGCTGAAGTATCAGGGCATAAGATCCATATTTTCAGAGCAGGAGACGAGAGCAGTCCCAAGCTTGTTTTTTTATCTGCTTCAGGAACTGCTGCACCTGCTTATGATTTCAAGATTTTATACAGCAAGCTGATAGATAGATTCAGGATTATAGTAATTGAAAAGTTTGGATACGGATATTCGGACATCTATGAAGGACCTACGGATATTGATTCAGTAGTAAATTATCAGAGAGAAGCTCTGAAGCAGATAGGAGAGAGAGGACCATTTATATTGCTGCCTCATTCTATGTCAGGGCTAGAAGCAATAAGATGGATACAGCTTTATCCTGAAGAAATTACTGCACTTATCGGAATTGATATGGCTGTACCCAAGACATACTCGGAGTGGGCTGAAGGTGAGCTTGACAAGAGAATTCAAACAATCAAAAAATTACAAAAGCTCAAAAAAATCGGTTTTTTGAATTTTCTTCCCAGGAACAAACGAGGACTATGCAAAGAGGATATAAAGCAACAGACCTTGTTGTGGAAAAGAAACGCAATGAATAATTGTATATTAAATGAGGCCTTTGCTTTATTGGATAATGTAAAGACCGTTGAAAAGGGTGATTGTATTTCGTGCCATATATTACTTTTCGTTTCTAACGGCAAACAAGTATCTTCAGGTTGGATTGAGGCTGTAAATGAATTTGCAGAAAAGACGAATGCAGAGATGGTATGCCTTGATTGCGGTCATTATATCCATTATTTTGAAACTGAAAAGATGAGTAAAAAAATCATTTCATTTATAGATATTATAGTACGGAAGAATTGTTAATAGTTCCAGATCATACAGTTTTTGACATTTAGAGGCGTGGGCAGATATAATCTGATTAGCTTAGTAACATGATAGATTAAAGCTTGTGAAAATGACAATGAGAGTCCCCGCGGGGGGACTTCTTCGTTCAGATATGTTTTCTTGACTTTTAGCGACAGTGCAGTGTATAATATGGATAGTAAGCAGGTTACTATGATAAATCGGAATTTGACGGGGGGAGAAAGTGATATGAACAGCATTGTTTCAGAGTGGTATGAAGAAAAAAAGAATGTTGATGAAATGCGAAATTGGAATCCTGCACTGAAAGAATGGGAACGGTCGGTTATCAGTTTTTTTCCACCAGGCGCCAGAATATTGGATATTGGCTGCGGTTTGGGACGAGAAGCATTTGCATTATCCGATTTGGGATATAATGTAGTCGGAATTGACATTTCAAATGAAGTAATCACACAGGTAAAACAGTTGTCCGCAGATAAAGGATATCATATTTCATTTCAGGAATATGATGGGGAACATCTGAATTTCGATGCAGAAGCATTCGATGTCATAATTATGTGGGCGCAGACATTTGGATTGCTGTATGGAAACAAATTCAGGAAGGACTATTTGTCAGAATGTAAAAGAGTCCTTAAAAAAGGCGGATTATGTAGTTTTTCAGCACATGATTACAGGTTTCTGACGGAGCATTATCCAAATTGTCTGGATGATCACAGGTTCTATCCTTTTGCCGATTCCGTAATATACTGGGAGGCATTTGAAGCGGCTGATCTGATACAGTTTGCAGAGCTGGCGGGCTTTGAGGTTCTCCTTTGTGAAAAAGGAAACATTTATAAGCCGGAGGACGGAACGATTCTGCATTGTTTATGCAGAAAATAATCCGGCAAATTCTGATTTAGCTTAGTTCCGTGATAGATTCAAAATTTATGAAAAATGATACAGAGAGTCCCCGCAATCGCGGGGATTTGTCATGCTTAAAAAAGTTAATATTAGGAAAGTATTAGGAAAATAATGAAAAAAGCTCTTCCGATTTCTCAGAAGTGCCTATTTCATGATGTATGTGTTACAATATAGATCCCTATTTTCTTCAAAGAAGGAAAAACAAAGAGCAGGTGTTCTTATAATTGGAGCACCTGCTTATGTTATACATGCTTGCTTATCACTTCTCATAGCAGTATTCTTGACTTTTGGCGACAGTGCAGTGTATAATATGGATATTAAGTAGGTTACTATGATAAATCGGAATTTATCAAGATATCTGCTAAAGAAAGGAGGCGGTAGTAACTATGATCGAGATTTCCTATATGCAGATGTTTATTTTTATAACTCTCATCTGGATACTTGTACGATTTGTAATTGCGATTAAATTCAAGAAGTTTTCGATAAAACACGAACTGCAGATGCTTCTTGTATATATATGCCTTGTAGTTATTGCGAGATTTGTATACTTCCCGTTACATTATGTTGATGGAGAAATAGGTACACTTAAGATTGATTTTTCAAAGACACCGTCTGACATGATAAGCTTAACCCCGTTCTATTTTCTCTTTGACAGATATGACGGCTGGCTTATCAATATTATCGGAAACATAGCAATGTTTATACCTGTAGGAATAGTATGGCCTATCTGTTTTAGCAAGCTTGATAATATCAAAAAGACTGTGTTTGCAGGTATTTGCTTTATTGTCTTTATTGAGCTTTCCCAGTTGCTATGTCCCGAAAGGCATACAGATATTGATGACGTGATATTAAATACGAGCGGTGTTTTGATTGGCGCGTGTATTGTATTTGCTTTACGAAAAAGCTGCAAAAATGTGTCTTAGCCGATTTTTATAAGTTCAACAGTTAAACAAATCGAAATTTTAAGGAGGATGAATATGGAAAAATTCGAATATAAAGTGGTCGTGTATGATACAAAAGGTTTTTGGGGTGGAAACGTTGAGTCAAATCAGCTTGAAAACCAACTTAATCTTCTTGGTTGTGACGGATGGGAGATGGTAAGTTGTACTTCTACAAATCAAAGTTATGGTTCATCCAAAAGCATAGTTTGTATATTCAAGAGAAAGAAGAATAGTTAAATACTGATTGACTTAGTACCATTATAAATCAAAACTTATGAAATGATACATAAAGTCCCCGCGAGGGGACTTCTTCGTTCATATTTGTATTCTTGACTTTGGGCGACAGAACAGTGTATAATATTGATAGTAAGCAGTTTTACTGCGATAAATCGGAATTTTGAAGGTAAAAAGAAATGAAATTATCATATAGAAAAGCCGTTAATGGCGATGCAAATTTGCTGATTGAAATATACAATTCTTCATTTTATGACGACTATGTTCGGTATGGAGAATGTCCCGCCTATGGAAAAACGAAAGAGGAAATGAAATTATCCATCAAAAAATATACCAAATATATTATACTGAGTGATGAAATTCCTGTTGGCGTGATTTCTTTTGATAAAAAAGAAAACGGACAGTATTATCTTGGCTGTTTATGTGTTATACCGCCATATCAAGGAAAAGGAATAGGCACACAGGCATTTCAATATATGTGTTCTGTTTGTCTTGATTGGAAACAGATTACTTTGGTTACACCCGCTGACAAAGAACAGAACATAAAATTTTATACGAAAAAATGCGGTTTTAGTGTTGCAAATAAAGTCATGGATGGAAGTGTAGAAGTTGTGAATTTTTACTTAAATCGCTAAATTCTGATTTATCTTAGTTCCGTGATAGATTCAAAATTTATGAAAAATGATACAGAGAGTCCAAGCGAGGGGGCTTCTTCGTTCATATGATGGTGAAAAGCTATGTTCAATGACGATCAATTACGAACCATGCAGGTAGTCTTGGTAACAAAGGTTTGATATGGCTTGGTAGTATCAACGCCGATCTCGACCGTGATGCCCTTGATTGAAGTTTGCCATGCGTTTTCATTTCTTCCGTGAAGGCATGAAAAAAGCAGCCCCGAAGGACTGCTCAGTGTATATTCGGTTAATGCGCTAAATCAGAAGTTGTTTTATTTCTTAATACGCAGTTGTATCGGACAACAGAACCATCAGGATAATCAACTACGATCCTTTCCTCGGCAAAGCCACACTTACGGTAGAATCCGATTGAATCGTCGTCTGTCTGTGCATCAATCCTTTCCAATCCCTCAGAATCCATCACATATTGGATCATGCGTATTCCGGTTCCTTGACGGCGTTTTTTTTCAGACACAGCAATTCCGATGATTTCAGCAACAGAATCTGAGATTCTCAGCACCATCATGCCTGTTTTCTTGCCTTCGCTTTCGCACACATATACTCTTACCGATGGATCGCTTATTAAATCTTCCATTTGTTTTTTGAAACTCTCATACCTTTGTTGATACATACAGGAAGCATAGAGCAAGAATGCTTCTTCTGAAAGAAGCCAGTCTTCATCAATACATAACATGACATCCATAACTACCCTCACAAACGCCGATTTTATAGCAAAAGCCCTGCGGCTTCACTATACCAGAATTATAGCACAGCAGGGAGAAAAAGTCAATCAGAACGCATCAAAATCTGCCTGTCCAGCGACCTTTGAACAGCCGTCATATTCGTCATGATGTATGTTTTATTCTCGAAAAAATAGACCCTTCCTCAAAATGGGGAAGGATCTTCTTATTACTTTGCCTCTTCCTTGTCATTGTCATGATGAAAGGGATTGAGTTTTCCGTCTATCACATCTGAGGCTACTTCATCAGCTGACTGTATTGCATGGACGTATATCTTACTCGTTGTAGTTATAGAAGAATGTCCAAGACGACGAGATACTGTCGGGATCGACACTCCTTCGGCAATGAGAAGAGTAGCGTGTGTGTGTCTGAGCGAATGAGGAGTAAAATGGGGTAGCTTATTACGTTTTACAAAATTACTTGTCCAGAAGAAATGCTCAACCGCCCCCTTTGTGGGGCGGTTACCACATGACTTAAAGAACTACAAAATTGAAGTAATAATCGCCAAACGTGAAAGGAGAATTAACATGGGACTTTATGAAGGAATCAAGGACGCAATAGCACAAAAAGCTGATAACGTCGAGCTTTACAAACAACTCATTGATTTAAGTTCACAGGCCTTGGATATGCAGACTGAAATAGCAAAACTACGCGAAGAGAATTCAGAACTACAAAAATCCAAAGAAACGGAGCAAAGGTTTGTTAGGCATGAACAGCCGTATTTAACACTGCAAGGTGATAATCAAAAGGTGTGCTACTGCGCTGTATGTTGGGGAAAAGGCGAGAAAATGATTCAGATGGACAGAATCAACTGGGATAAAGGTCAAATAAAGCTATATTGCAGCGTTTGCGAGAATCACTGCATTGAATGCGAGCAGTAAGTTATGACTGCCTTTCACTAATACTACGGAGCATATAAAATAAAAAATGTAACATGCGAGCTGCCCTATGTGACGGCTCGGTTTTACTATTTACAATATATCACAGATATGCTATAATATTAAAGATACTTATGATTTTAGCCTTGAGCTTTATGTAATAGCGGTGTATAAAAAGGAGAAACTATGAAGGATTCATTCAAAAAAAAGGTTGCTGCAATAATTGCGGTGCTCATACTTCTGTGCATAGCTTCGGGTGCTGTTTATTTAAGGAAGACCTATGTAAAGATCAACGGCAAAATCTATAAAACAGATATCCAAGAAATAAGCCCGAATCTAAGGTATACTAATATTAAGGAAATCAATAGATGCACAGAAGTTGAGGATCTGATGTTGACATTAGCTAATGAAAATGATACCAGTAGCTTGGCAGATTTTAAAAAACTTTCTATATTGACTCTGTCACTATCCAGCGTAAACAAGTTCGATTCAAAAAAAATAAGTACATTCAGCAGTTTACAGAAACTGTATACTTATCGTACAGATATTGACCTTGAAGGATTTAATAATAGCAATCTGTCTTATGTTAATATTATATTCAGTGATGTCAAAAACTTTGATTCACTTGCAGGGTGTTTATCACTCAGAAGCATGTCATTATTAGATACAATTGTTGACGACAATATAATCTATTCTGACGGAAGCTATGTTATGAAGGACAGTAGGTTCTTGTCTTCTTTTGACAATGTAACTGATCTTGCTATATATGTTGATAGCATTGAAGATATTTCTGGAATTTGTGAAATGGATTCTTTGAAAAATCTGACAGTTTCAGAGGGATCTATTTCAGATGAAGCAATAGATCAGCTTGACGAGAAAGGAATAAAAGTCACTCAGAAAAAAAGTGATGATTGATATTTGCTGTTCAGGCATAGCTGGTACTGACCTTATCAAAAGACAGGTCATAAAGCAGTCTGAATTTGTTCTAGGTGAAAATACGGGATAGAGAAAATGTAATTTACGGATAAAACTCAAATGCCGAATATCTGTTAGCTTTGTAAGTAGTTCGGAATACCGTGGAGCATACAAAACTAAAGCTGTAACATGATGGCCGCCATTGGCGGCCATTCGTTTTAAAGAGTGTACAAAAAAGCTCTCACAGAAATTAATGGATGAAGGAAGAATTAAGTTTGGATTGATATGCCTTTACTGGATACAAGTACAAGCAAGGATAATCTTGACGGGCGTTTCATAGCTGATTTGGTATTGCAGATATTAAGCTATACAGCGGAAAAGGAAAGAGAGAACACAAGGAAACGTCAAGCACAAGGCATCGCAGTTATGCCAGTAGTGAACGGAAAAAAAGTATCTCTCAAAACAGGAAATCCCGTAGGTAGACCAAACGCCGCATATCCTGAGTCATGGGAAACAGTCTATAATACATGGAAATCGGGAGATATAACAGCTATGGAAGCCATGAAGCAGCTCTCACTGACCAAGACAACGTTCTATAAGCTTGTAAAGCTCTATGAGAAGAAAGCTCAATAAATCGACAATAGCGCTCCCCTGTAATCGGGGAGTGTTATTTTTTTTGTCCCGAAAAAAGGCTATTTATAGGCATTTATCGTTTGTAATCGGAAAAACAACGTAAAATAGCCATTTAGCGCTTGCATTATATGTTATTTATATACACACAATATGAGTGCATATATGGCTATACAACGATATATAGCGGATTTTTCTTGTATGCCCGTCAAAGCCTGTCACAATAATATCTTCCGGAACGGATATGCCGCCGCGCTGAAGTTCATTGCATAATGTTACTGCCATTACATCACTGGCACATATCACCGCATCAGGGAGCTTCCTTTGATGCTGCAGGAATTCTTTTGCAAGATCCGCAGCACGGAATTT
>JAEEGJ010007966.1_pt1 | contig 29655 bp, 21 predicted proteins | sample 8958761 | NCBI WGS metagenome assembly JAEEGJ01 (sample SAMN16246546, study PRJNA631951) | gut metagenome | biome: gut microbiome; feature: rumen; material: RS-attached | host: Bos | place: Iran: Karaj | collected 2018-10
CCACAAGGCACAAAAAAACAGCTGAGAAATCAGCTGTTTTTTTGTGCCCGGAACAGGGCTCGAACCTGCACAGACTATTCGTCCACTAGTCCCTGAAACTAGCGCGTCTACCAATTCCGCCATCCGGGCTCAGGGTTGGAGTGCAAATGTAATACAATTTTTATTAAATTTGTTATTCTTGACAATAAACAAAACTTTTTATGAAACGATTCTTTTCTCTTGCAGCCGTATTCATTTTATTCAGTGTGCTCGGCTATGGCCAGAACACACCCTTTTTTGATACCGAAGTCAACCATATCAACCGCGCTCCCATCGGAGCCACGATGCAGTTCGACAACCTTCAGACGATATCACTCGAAGGTATGTGGAAATTCGATTTCGTGGAAAACTTCGACCAGAGGCCCGTTGATTTCTACAAGACAGACTTCAATGACAAGGGTTGGGCTTCGATGCCCGTTCCCGGAATCTGGGAACTGAATGGATTCGGCGATCCGGTATACACGAACACTGGCTACGCCTGGAGAAGTTTCTTCAGGACCAATCCTCCCGAGATCCCTACGGAGCATAACCATACCGGTTCCTACAGGAAAGAAATCAACATACCTGCAGGCTGGCTCGAGAGCGGGCAGAGAGTCTTCGCCCACTTCGGCTCGGTTACATCCTGCATCACGCTTTACATCAACGGCAAGTTCGTAGGCTACAGCGAAGACAGCAAGGTAGAGGCTGAATTCGACATCACCGACTTTCTGAAGGCAGGAGACAATCTCTTCGCATTCCAGGTGCTGCGCTGGTGCGACGGAACATACCTGGAGGACCAGGATTTCTGGAGACTGACAGGTGTTGCAAGAGAATGCTACATCTATAAGAGGCCTGAAGCAAGGGTACGCACCATCGAGGTTACCCCCGTTCTGGCCAATAATTATACGAACGGCAGCCTTAACATCCGCGGAGCTGCAACCAAGGGTGTAAAGAGCATCGCCCTGGAGCTGATTGACGCCACCGGCAAGAAGGTTGCCGAAGGTGCTGCGAAGATTGAAGGATTCTCCGGCAAGGACAAGACAGACTTCAGGGCAACTGCGGCTCTCGACGGAGAAAGCGTCTTCACCGCAAGCATCAAGGCCGGCAAAGTCAATCTCTGGAGTGCCGAAACCCCTTATCTGTACAAGCTGAAAGTGACCACTTCCGGCGACAACGGCTCCAGGGAAGTTAGTTTTGTCAATGTCGGGTTCAGGGAAGTCACCATCCGCAACGCCCAGCTGCTGGTCAACGGCAAGCCGGTCCTCATCAAAGGAACCGACCGCCACGAACTGAGCGCCACAGGCGGATATGTCATCAGCGAGGAAGAGATGCTGCGCGACATCCGGATTTTCAAAGAACTCAATATTAACGCTGTCCGCACCAGCCACTATCCCAACGATCCGAGATGGTACGACCTGTGCGACAAATATGGAATATATGTAGTGGACGAAGGCAACATCGAATCTCACGGTATCGGCTACGGCCCGAGGACCCTGGCCAAGAATCCGATTTTCAAGACTGCCCATCTCGAGCGTGACAGCCGTATGGTAAGGCGTGACTTCAACCATCCTTCAGTCATAATATGGAGTATGGGTAACGAGGCCGGCGACGGCGACAACTTCCAGGCCTGCTACGACTGGATCAAGGCATACGATCCTTCACGCCCCGTACATTACGAGCGTGCCCTCGACTTCGCCAATCCCGACAATACTGTCCGCAGCGACATTTTCTGTCCTATGTATATGTCTCCAGACGACTGCGAGAAATACCTTCAGGGTGGACACCGGCTTCCTCTCATCCAGTGCGAATACGCTCACGCGATGGGCAACTCAGTCGGAAACTTCAAGGAGTACTGGGACCTGGTCCGCAAGTATCCGAACTATCAGGGCGGTTTCATCTGGGACTTCGTCAACCAGTCTTTCGCCAAGTATGACGACAACGGCAATATGATATACACTATGGCGGGCAGCTACAACAACTACGACCCGAACAGCGACCGTAACTTCAACAGCAACGGTTTTGTGACCGGCAACCGCGACTTCGCCGAGCCTGCCTACGAAATCCGCTATCAGTACCGCAATATCCTCACAACTCCGGTGGATCTCGCAAAAGGTATCGTCAACATCTATAACGAAAACTTCTTCACAGACCTGTCGAAGTATCGGCTTGTGTGGAAACTCTCCGCTGACAACAAAGAGATTGCAGAAGGAGTTGTAAGTGACCTCAAGGCAGCTCCGCAGACAAACGTCAAGGTGACTTTGCCGTACGCCGCTGCGCTTGCCAAGGCTGCAGGTGCCGATGAAATCCTGCTTGATGTGGAATTCCGCCTCAAAGAGGCTGATGCCCTGCTTGAAGCCGGTGCCGTGGTGGCTTACGACCAGATGGCCGTCAAGGAATTTGACGCCGCAGCAGCATTCGCCGCACAGACGGCTGCTCCCAAGGCAGAAGCAGTGACCCTCGGCGAAGATTTCAATTATTACTATGCTTCGACTCCTTTCTTCAAGGCCGAATTCAGCAAAAAGACCGGCTATCTGGAGAGACTTACATATAAAGGTGTCGATTTGATCACCGACCCGCTGGAGCCGAACTTCTACCGCCCGGCAACCGACAACGACAAGGGAGCTAACCTGCAGCTCAGGTATGCGTTCTGGAAGAATCCTGCAATCCAGCTTGAGAAGGTAGAGACCTCCCAGGAGGGTGGATGTGCAGTCATCACCGCCACTTTGAAGCTTGCCGAGTCTCAGCAGAGACAGGCGCCCGCAGTTGCTGCGATCGAGCTGAAATACACGGTCAATGCCGACGGTGAGATCATTGTCAATGAGAAGATGACTCCGGCAGAAGGTGCCGCACAGTCAGATATGTTCCGCTTCGGAATGAAGTTCGCTATGCCTCACCGCTTCGCCAAAGTCGACTACTACGGCCTCGGCCCGTGGGAGAACTACAATGACCGTTCTTCCGGAGCGCTGGTAGGCGAATACAAGGCGAAGGTTGCGGATATGTTCAGCTATGATTACGTGAGACCCGGGGAGAGCGGCACCCGCACCGGCCTGCGCAGCTGGAAGGTTGTGGACAACACCGGCTTCGGGCTGGAACTCACTGCACCTGCGTTCTTCAGCGCCTCAGCCATCAACTACCGGATGAGCGACCTTGACGTCACCGAGAAGGACTATAAGTGGCACGCCGGCGAGCTTGTGCCCCGCGCTGACACCTATGTGAACGTCGACCTCAAACAGATGGGCGTAGGTGGCATAACCTCTTGGGGCACCCTTCCTCTGGAGCCCTACAGAGTGCCTTTCGGCCAGTATGATTTCACATTTGCGATAAGAATTATCAAATAAAATTTGGTCTAACGATAAAAATCACTACCTTTGCAATCCCGAAAGGGAAAATTCCTCTTTAGCTCAGTTGGTTAGAGCACCTGACTGTTAATCAGGGGGTCCTGGGTTCAAGTCCCCGAAGAGGAGCGCAAAAAGCACCAGCAGAAATGCCGGTGCTTTTTGTTTTTTGCTATGCTTTCACTATTTTCAATCTTCAGAAATAATGGAAAGTATGAAAAAGACGATTCTCATCTTGGCGGCTGTATGTGTCTCGATCGGCCTTGCCGCGCAGGTATATGACGACGGCCTTCAGCGCAGCACTCCTGAGGCTGAAGGTATCCGTTCGGAAGCAATTGCAGACTGGTTCAAAGCCCTGGAAGAAGGTGGTTACGAGGTTCACGGACTGATGCTGCTGCGTCACGACAAGGTTGTGGCTGAGCACTGGTGGGCTCCTTACGGGCCGCAGTATCCTCACGCGATGTATTCAGCCACCAAGACCTTTACCGGTGCGGCGGTGGGGTTTGCCGTTCAGGAAGGGCTGCTGAAGGTGAGCGACAAGGTCAAGGACTTCTTTCCTGACCTGATGCCGGCAAAGACTGCCCCGGAACTTGAGAGGCTGACTGTGGAGCATCTGCTGACTATGTCGGCCGGTCATTCCCGCACCCAATACCCCGGCTCCGGAGACGATCAGGTCCGTTCGTTCCTCGCTATGGATTACGCCCACGAGCCTGGAACTTCCTTTGCATACAACATCACTTGCTCGCATATGCTTTCGCAGATTATCACGCGTGTGACAGGCCTTACCCTCTATGAATACCTCAAGCCGCGGCTGCTGGACCCTCTGGGCATCCGCGACGTTGTGTGGGAGATGGACCTCGACGGCCGCAATATGGGCAACGGCGGTATGCACAGCAAGACCTCCGACCTGGCCAAGATGGGCATTTTCCTGAAAAACAAAGGCGTATGGCAGGGCCGGCAGCTGCTCAACCGCGAGTGGGTGGAGGCAATGACTACACCCCATATTTTCCAGCGCCCGGAACTCTCGGCCGAAGAGAATGAAAAAGACGACGGCGGCCAGGGCTACGGCTACCAGGTCTGGATGGGCCGCCACAATTCGTGGCGCGCAATCGGGGGGCAGAACCAGCTGATAATGGTGATTCCGGAATATGACCTGGTGGTGGCTTCGAACGGACAGATAGGTGATGAAGCCGGCTTCAACCAACTCATCTATAATTTGCTGGACGGTATGAGCGACAAGAAGCTCAAACCCAATAAAAATTTCGACCTGCAGGCTGCCATAGAGCATTATGCTCTCAAAAGGCCATTCTCTGAGCCCTCCTCCGCGCCTGGCGAACGTTCCCGTACATTGCGCTATCGTATGCACCAGAATGACTACGGACTGAAAAACCTTTCTTTCCGTTTCGACGCTGCCGGCAATATGACCCTTACACTTGAGACAGCTGAAGCCATCCACAATATCCCGTTCGGACTGGACAGCTGGCAGATGGGCAGCACTGACCGCACACTGCTGTTCGGCGGAACAGTTTATGCCAACACGATGAATACCACGCCTGTGACGACGGCGGGCTGGTGCTCGTGGACCGGGAAAGACGAACTGGGAGCTTACTATCTCTCTCTGTTCAACAACGGCTGCCAGGAGCGTTTCGCTTTCAATTTCACCCCCGACCGCGATGAACTCACGATCACAATCGTGGCTCCCGAACCCAGACGTTTCCAGGGCAATCCCGCCCCTGCACCGTCGACACGCAACGTCACCTTGACTGCCTCGCGCATCAAGACAACGTATTGATACTTATCCTTCCAGTATCTGCCCGGCGGCGTTTTTGGTGTCGACTTTTTCGATGATACGCTCCAGAATGCCGTCTTGAGAGAAAATGAATGTACGGCGGAGAGTCCCCAGGACTGTCTTGCCGTACATCTTTTTTTCTCCCCACGCGCCGAAGCTTTGGAGCATTGCGGTCGATGTGTCTGCAAGCAGCCTGAACGGCAGTTCGTATTTGGCCCGGAATCCGGTGTGCGACTTTGCGGAATCTTTGCTGACGCCTATGACATTGTAGCCGGCGGCAGTCAGTGCAGCATAATTGTCGCGGAAACTGCAGGCCTCGGCCGTGCAGCCCGAAGTGTTGTCCTTGGGATAGAAGTAGATGATAGTCTTGCGGCCGTTGCCGACCAGGTCAGCCGACCTTACAATGTTGCCGTCCTGGTCCGTGACCTCGAAATCCGGCATCCTGTCTCCGATTTTCAGCATAATAGCGCTTTTTCAACAAAATTAGCAATTCAGCAGTGATTTGCATACGGAACTGTTAAGCAAGATTGCAGATAATTTTACTAAATTTGTTAGCATCAATAACCCAGCTTTACAGTTATCACAATGAGAAAAATACTTTGCACTCTTGCCCTTCTGGCTGTTGTAGCCACATCTTTTGCACAGACCGTCGAGAAAACAGAATACACTGCCTATATCGGTGAAACCACTGTCAACCATCAAGGCTCTTACACCCCTGACTTCCGCTTCGACGCCACCAACAGGAAGGTGCGCAACGTCATCCTTCTGATCGGCGACGGAATGGGCCTGGCCGCCGTCAATGCCGGTATGTATGCCAACGGAGGTGAGCTGACCCTTACCAACCTGCATACCTTCGGCTTCGTGCGCACCCAGAGCGACGACAATTTCACCACTGACTCTGCAGCTTCAGGAACGGCATACGCCACCGGCCAGAAAACGACCAACGGCTTTGTCGGTATGGATCCCGACAAGAATGCAATACCGAATATTCCCGAAATGCTCTCTCCGCTGGGCTATGCCTGCGGAGTCGTTTCTACTGACGACCTGAACGGTGCTACTCCGGCATCTTTCTTCGCCCATCAGGATTCCCGCAACAAAACTGATGAAATCTGGGCCGACCTTCCCTCTGCCTGCCTTGACTTCGTTTCCGCAGGCACCACCGAAGTCTTTGCAAAACGCCCCGAAGAGACCCGCAATGCCATCGAAAAGCGCTACAATATGGTAGGCAGCCTCAGCGAAGTGGACGGAGCGGCATCTCCGGTGATGTACCTCCCGCCCAGCGTACAGCTGGCCGACCGCGGCGACTATCTTCCCGCCACCACTCGCAAAGCCATTGAATACCTCTCGAAACAGAGCAAGAAAGGCTTCTTCCTGATGGTAGAAGGTGCCCGCATTGACAAGGAAGAGCACAGCAACAACACCTATGGCTTCGTACGCGAGATGCTGGATTTTGACAAGGCTATCGAAGAAGCCATCCGCTTCGCCGAGAAAGACGGCCACACTCTGGTAATCGTCAGCGCTGACCACGAGACCGGCGGTGTCGCTCTCCGCGGCGGCGATCCCGAGAAAGGATTCATCCGTACTTCATTCGCGTCAGGCAGCCATACTCCCATCACAGTGCCGTTGTTCGCCTTCGGTCCCAAGTCACAGCAGTTCCAGTGCTTCCTTGAGAACAGCGATGTGGCCAACAAGATTATGGAGATCCTGACAGGCAAGAATCCGAACAAATAGGATACGAACTTTAACAATACAGATATGAACAGACGAGAATTCCTCAAAACAGCCGGCTTTGCTGCAGCCGGAATGGTGGCCAGCACGCACGGTATGAGCGCAGCAAGCTACAGCCGCATTATGGGAGCCAACGACAGGGTGAATGTAGCCGTGGTAGGTTACTCTGACCGTTTCAGGGGCTCTCTGCTTCCTGCCTTCCAGGCAAACTGCGAGAAACAGAACTTCGACATCATCGGAGTGTCCGACCTGTGGAGACTCCGCAGGGAAGAAGCCAAGTCCAACCTTGAGACCAAGTTCGGCCACAACATCAGGACCTATGTGAACAACGACAAGATGTATGAAGACAAGGACATAGACGCCGTCATCATCTCTACCGCTGATTTCCAACACGCGCTCCACGCTGCCGAGGCTGCAGAAAACGGCAAGGATGCGTATGTAGAAAAGCCTTTCGCAGAGTCGATGGCCGATGCCAAAGTTGCAAAAGCTGCGATTGAGAAGGCCGGTACCATCGTGCAGATAGGTTCGCAGCGCCGCAGTGCGCCCAACTACCACGCAGCCAACGATTTCATCCGTTCAGGCAAGTTCGGCGACATAGTTATGGTCGAGATGACTTGGAATGTCAACCAGCCCGGCCGCTGGCGCCGTCCCAACGTCGTTCCTCTCCTCAAGAAAGAAGATACTGACTGGGATCGTTATCTGCTGAACCGCCCCAAACAGGAGTTCGACCCCCGCAAATACTTGGAGTTCCGTCTGTTCTGGCCGTTCTCGTCTGGTATTCCCGGCCAGTGGATGGCTCACCAGATCGATACCGTGCACTGGTTCACCGGATACAACTACCCGCGCAGCGTAGCCGCCAACGGAGGTATCTACCTCTGGAAAGACGGCCGCACCAATTATGATACTATGACCGCAGTGCTCGACTATGGCCCGCTCGATGATCCCGGCAAGGGCTTCCAGGTAGTTTACTCTTCACGCTTCACCAACTCTGCAGGCGGCACCAAAGAGATATACTACTCAAACGGCGGAGAGCTCAACCTCGATACCAATATGGTGTCGTCAAATGGCTACCTGACCGCCCGCGAAGCGAGAAGTATGGGTATGGAGGAGAATAAACTCGAATCATTCTCCCTGTCTAATGCCGGTCCGATATCTACTGACGCAAATACCGGCGGCGACCCTATGACGACGCTGCATATGCTCAACTGGATGGAGTGCGTGCGAAGCCGCAAGCAGCCGAATGCCAACTATATGGCCGGCTACAACCATTCAATCGCCTGCCTTATGGTTACAGCAGCGCTCCGTACCCACGAGTATACAGTATTTGACGCAGCCAGCCAGGAAGTGATGGCCGGCGGCAAGGTATTCAGATATTGATCCGTATGAGACGTTTACTGCTTTTTTTGCCGGTGCTGGCTCTGGCTGTGAGCTGTAGCGCCGGCAATAAGGCTGACGTCGCCTTTACGAGGGACGATGCAGCCCGCAAGGTGGACATCACAGTCAACGGGAAATATTTCACATCTTTGATTTATCCCGAGGATTTGGAGAAACCGGTCCTGTGGCCGATTGTATCCGCTTCGGGGAAAGAGATCACAAGAGGTTTTCCTCGCGCCCCGAGGGCATTCGAAAGCACAGACCATCCGCATCAGACCGGACTGTGGTTCAATTTCGGAAATGTAAACGGCCTCGATTTCTGGAACAATTCCTACGCTATCCCAGCCGAGCGCAAGTCTGCATACGGATCAGTGGTCTTCGACAAGGTTGTATCTGCCCGGGACGGTAAACTTGTGACCCTTTCGAATTGGGTTGACAACGACGGAAAAGTACTGATGACGGAAGAAACCACTTTTGTCTTCGACGGGACTGAGGATGAGCGTTCAATTGTGAGGACTGCCAAACTCACTGCCGTAAGCCCCGTGGTGTTTGGTCAGAGCAAGGAGGGTATGCTGGGCCTGCGCGTTGACCGCGCCTTCCAGAAGCCGTCCGACAAGCCGGAGCGTTACACCGATGCGAACGGCATCGTGACGGAGGTGGCCACGGTCAACAACGAGGGCGTGAACGGCGAGTATGTCAACAGTCTTGGCGACCGCGGTGACGACGTCTGGTCGAAGAGAGCCGAATGGACGATGCTCAACGGCACCAAGGAAGGAGACGACATCTCCATACTGATCATAGACTCCAAGGGCAACCCGAACTTCCCTGCCTGGTCGCACGCCCGCGGCTACGGCCTTTTCGCCGTCAACAATATGGGCGGCCGGGAATTCGACCGCAGCCTTCCCCAGCCGGTAGAGTACAGACTCCAGCCCGGCGAAACAGTGACATTCACTTACAAAATCATAATCAAGGACAACGGCTTCCTCACGAGTGAGCAAGCCGCAGCCTTTGCGAAGGATTTCAACAAGTAAAGTGTTATATTTGTAGGCTATGAATGACGTAGATATTTTCGCCGCCTGTCTGAAGGACCTGCTGCTTGAGAACGATGTCGTGACCGTTCCCGGGCTCGGCAGTTTCCTGACACGGCTGATGCCTGCGTCGTTCTCGGATCTTGGCCGTACCATCAACCCGCCATACCGCAAACTGTCTTTCAGAACTGCTGAAACCGGTGATGCATCACTCTTTATGGCCGCTCTTGCCGCCTCTCTTGAAGAGGGCACCGACGTCGATGCGTGGCTGAAGTCTTTCGTAGCCGGTTTCAAGGAGGCCCTTGACCGCACGAAGAGGGTGGAGCTGGCAGGCCTGGGCGCTCTCAGGGCAACTGCCCAGAACGATTATTTCTTTGTGGCTTCTGAGGATCTCGACATCTATCCCGAAGGGATGGGTCTCGAGCCAGTGACCATCAAGTCCAGCACGCTGATGGATTATGGACTGGAACTGAAGGATGAACAGCAGGACTCGCAAGCGGATTCCGAACCCATAACTATGCTGGATCCCGAGTCAGAGTCAGAACCAGAAGCGACAACGGTGGCAGAGCCCGAGTCCGAACCTGTGGTGGAGCTTGTGACTGAACCCTCCAGTGAGCAGGCAGCAGAGCATCAGCCTGCCATAGAACTGGAGTCCGAGCAGGAGTTGAATGTTGAAACAGAACCCGAGCCTGAGCCTGAGCCGGCTCCGGCTGAACCTGCTCCCATCGCAACACCCGCTTTAGAGCCGAAACCCCGCCGCCGCATAAAATGGTGGGCGGTAGTGCTCATCGTGCTGGCAGCATTGCTTATCTTCCTGATACTCTCAGTCATTTTCAAAGACCAGCTTCCGTGGGGAGCGGCGATAGACAGTTTCATCAACCACCTGCTCTATTCCGAAGAGGAACTGCGGCTCCTTAATTCCTGAGGCAATGATTGACAGGGCTACGGTCGACAGGATTCTCGATGCAACCCGCATCGAAGAGGTGATTGGGGATTTCGTATCGCTCAAGCGGCGAGGCGCGAACTACCTCGGCCTGTGCCCGTTCCATCAGGACAAGAATCCGTCCCTCAGCGTTTCGTCGACAAAGCAGATATTCAAATGCTTCGCCTGCGGCAAGGCCGGGACTGCGGTATCCTTCATAATGGAGCACGAGAAGATGTCGTACCCCGAGGCCCTGAAATATCTTGCGAAGAAATACGGCATCGAAGTAGTCGAGAAAGAGCAGAGCCCTGAGGAGATTGCAGCCCGTCTGAAAGGTGAAAGCCTGCTCATAGTCAACGAATATGCCCAGAAGTATTACCAGCAGCTTCTGTGGGATGCCGCCCGCACCCACCTTGTAGGCCTGAGCTATTTCAAAGAACGCAAGTTCACCGACGACACCATACGCAAGTTCGGGCTTGGCTTCGCACCCGCGGGCGGAAAGTCCTTCGCAGCCACTGCCAAGGAAGAGGGTTACAAAGAAGAATACCTCGTCGACAGCGGATTGGTCATCAAGCGGGACGACGGCTCCCTCAGCGACCGCTTCTACGACCGCGTGATGTTTCCCATCCACTCCCTCAGCGGACGTGTCATCGCGTTCGGAGGCCGTATCCTGACCAGCGACAAGAGCAAAGCCAAGTACATCAATTCGCCAGAGACAGAAGTCTACGTCAAGAACCGCTCCCTCTATGGCATCTACTTCGCCAAGACGGCGATAGCCAACAAGGACTGCTGCCTTCTGGTGGAAGGCTATACCGACGTGATTTCGATGCACCAGGCAGGCATAGAAAATGTCGTGGCCTCTTCAGGAACCTCCCTGACCGTCGGTCAGATTTCCCTCATAAAACGTTTCACAGACAAGATAATAGTCATCTACGACGGTGATGCGGCCGGCATCAAGGCTTCCATCCGCGGAATCGATATGATCCTCCAGCAGGGTATGAAGGTCGAAGTGGTGCTGCTGCCGCCGGAAGATGACCCGGATTCATTCGCAAAAGCGCACAGCCGCGAAGAGATAGAAGAGTTCATCGCATCCAACAAGTGCGACTTCATAACCTTCAAGACAAATCTCCTGCTCAAGGAGATCGACAATGACCCGATACGTAAGGCCCAGCTCATCAACGACATCATCGAGTCGGTGTCGGTGATTCCCGACCAGATTGAACGCAACGTCTATGTAGGCCAGGTGGCATCGCGTTTCGACATAAAGGAAGATGCGGTTTTCCAGAAGATAAGGCAGCTGCGGCAGCGCCGCAACTCTCTCGAGCAGTCCCGTAGCCGGATGGCGCAGCAAGGATCCCAGGCCCCTTTCGCCGGAGACTATGAGCCCATCCCTGCAGGATATGATGACGGTTCTTCAACCGAACAGATGGAGACGCCGGCTCAGCCGCTTACCGACGCATTCCTGGCCGTAAATGAGAAGGAGATCATTTATTACCTGCTCAAGTTCGGCGAGTATCCGATGTACACTGATGACAGCCTGCGCTACGACAAAGATGCGGACAAGACAGCTGTCCCTACGGTGGCTGAGTATATCCGGCGTTCGATGGAGGAAGACGGCCTGCAGTTCGAGAATCCGGTGTTCAAGAAGATATATGACGAGTATTTTGCACGTCCACGCGAAGGCGGCGATGACTGTGAAGTCGCCCAGGGCAGGATTATCCGCTTCTTCTCAACCCATCCCGACCAGAACGTCGCAGCGACTATGATGGATGTCATCTGCGACAACTATCCCCTCACCGTCAAAGTGTACCGTGATTCCCTGACCCCCGAGGAGCAGCTGCTCGGACGCAATGTCCCCCGCGCCGTCATCGCCTACCGCATCAAAGTCATCGACCGGCTGTGCGCAGCGACAGTCAAGGAAGTCGACGCAGCCTTCAAAAAAGGCGACGGCGAAACCTGCAAGGAGAAGATGCGGCTGTTGTCCGCCCTCAATACTGTAAAAAATAATTTGCTACATTTGCAGTCATCCAAAAAATAAACTGAACTATGAGCGATTACAAAAGGATTCTTGTCACCAGCGCGCTGCCGTATGCGAACGGCCCTGTACATATCGGACATCTTGCCGGAGTTTATGTTCCTGCGGACATCTATGTCAGATATCAGCGAATGCGCGGCCGCGAGGTCCTCTTTGTCTGCGGTTCCGACGAGCACGGCGTTCCCGTTACCCAGCGCGCCCGCAAAGAGGGCATAACCCCTCAGCAGGTGGTGGACCGCTACCACTCGCTCATCAAGAAGTCTTTCGAAGATTTCGGCATAGGTTTCGACATATATTCACGCACTACCTCGGCCACTCACCACGAGTTTGCCGCTCAGTTTTTCCGCAAGCTTTATGACGACGGGAAACTGATAGAGCGCACAAGCAAGCAGTACTACGACGAGGAGGTCCAGGAGTTTCTGACAGACCGCGACATCGTCGGAGAATGCCCCCACTGCGGCAATCCTGATGCATACGGCAACCAGTGCGAGAAATGCGGACGTGACCTTTCTCCCGAAGAACTGATCAATCCCCGCAGCAAGCGCAGCAAGTCGACTCCCGTCCTGCGCGAGACCAAGAACTGGTATCTTCCCCTCAACGAGTACGAACCGTGGCTCCGCGACTGGATCCTGGAGCAGCATAAGGAATGGCGTCCGAATGTCTACGGTCAGTGCAAGAGCTGGCTCGATTCTGGACTGCAGCCCCGCGCTATGACCCGCGACCTTGACTGGGGCATTCCGGTCCCGGTGGAAGGCGCAGAAGGTAAGGTGCTGTACGTGTGGTTCGACGCGCCGATAGGGTATATTTCCAATACCAAGGAGTTGTGCGAGCGCGAACCTGGCAAGTGGGGCGCCTGGCAGAAGTGGTGGCAGGATGAAGACACCAAGCTGGTGCATTTCATCGGCAAGGACAACATCGTGTTCCACTGCATCATCTTCCCCTCTATGATGAAGGCCCACGGTAAGTATATTATGCCTGACAATGTTCCTGCCAACGAGTTCCTGAACCTGGAGAACGACAAGATATCGACTTCCAAGAACTGGGCTGTATGGCTGAATGAATACCTCGAGGATTTCCCGGGTATGCAGGACGTGCTCCGCTACGTGCTTACCGCCAACGCGCCCGAGACCAAGGACAACAATTTCACGTGGAAAGATTATCAGGACCGCAACAACAGCGAGCTTGTCGCCATCTACGGCAACTTCGTGAACCGTGCGGTAGTCCTGACACATAAATATTTCGATGGCAAGGTTCCCGCCAATGCCAAGCCCGAGGCAGTCGATGCCGAGACTTTGGCGCAACTTCCGCAGATCAGGGCCGCCATCGAAGACAACATCGAGCACTACAAGTTCCGTGAGGCTCTGAAAGAGGCTATGAACCTGGCCCGCATAGGCAACAAATATATCTCTGATACCGAGCCGTGGAAGGTAGCCAAGACCGACATCGACCGCACTGCATCAATCCTTTACACTTCTTTGCAGATCTGCGCCAACCTCGCCATCGCTTTCTCACCCTTCCTGCCGTTCTCATCAGAGAAGTTGCGTCAGATGCTCTGTCTTGACCGCCTCTCTTGGGACAGCCTTGGAAATGCCGAGGTATTGCCCGCCGGTCACCAGATTGCTCCCGCGCAGCTGATGTTTGCCAAGATAGAGGACAGCCAGATCGACGCACAGATAGCCAAACTGCAGGCCACCAAGGCCGAACACGAAGCGGCCGCCGCTGCCGCACTGGCAGAGACTCCGGCTGCTGCCAAGGCAGAATGCGTCTTTGAAGACTTCGAGAAGATGGATATCCGCACTGCCACCGTTCTCGAGGCGGAGAAGGTCCCCAACACCGACAAACTCCTCCACCTCAAGATAGACACGGGCCTCGATGTCCGCGAACTTGTGAGCGGAATCGCCCAATATTATACTCCCGAAGAAATGGTCGGCAAGCAGATATGCATACTGGCCAACCTCAAGCCCCGCAAGATCAAGGGCATCGTGTCGCAGGGTATGATCCTTATGGCTCAGCAGCCGGACGGCAAAATGCGTGTGGTAAGTCCTGAAGAGAGGCTTGCGAACGGTGCTACAATAGGATAGAGGCGTTTCCCTATGACCGAGGAGCTGATCTATAGCCGTATGATGGCTCTATGCAGCCGCCGAGAGTACTGCAAGGCCGACATCGCAGCCAAGATAGCAGCCCTGTCCGAGGAAGTGGATGCGCAGGCGATGATAGAAAAGCTCTGTGCAGAAAGGTTCATTGATGAGAACAGATATGCTGCCGCGTTCGTCAGGGACAAGAGCAGGCTGTCGGGCTGGGGCGAGATGAAGATACGCTGCGCGTTGCAGCGTAAAGGTCTCGACAAGGAGACCATAGCGGAAGCGATGGACCAGATAGACCAGAGCCAGCAGATGGAAAGGCTCGAGAAGATGATGAAGGCCAAGGCCCAGTCGCTCAAGGCAGCATCTTCCGAAGAGAAACGTGCCAAACTTTTGCGTTTCGCCGTTTCAAGAGGTTTCACCTACGCCCAGGCAGACGAGATTTGTAAAAAGATAAAATAAGATATGGTTACCTCAGAACAGATTAAAGACATTAAACAGCGGTTAGAGACGTTGGGGAGGTGTCTTTGACATACCTGCCAAACGTATAGAACTAGCCAGGCAACAGGAGCTGACCCTGGCTCCGGACTTCTGGAACGACCCCAAGGCGGCCGAAGTCGTAGTCAAGAAGATATCAGCCATTAAATTCTGGGTTGACGGCTATGCCAAGGCCGAAGGCCTGATGGATGACTGCAATACTCTCTCAGAATTCGGCGAGGATGCGGCCGAAGATATGGATGCCGCTTATTCCCAGCTGCTGGCACAGGTGGAGAGCCTTGAGATGCGCAATATGCTGAGCGCGGAAGGCGACAATCTCGGAGCCATCCTCAAAATCAATTCAGGAGCAGGCGGCACCGAGGCCAACGACTGGAGTTCTATGCTGATGCGTATGTATATGCGCTGGGGTGAGCGCAACGGCTACAAAATCGAAGTCAGCGATATGCTGGAAGGCGACGAGGCCGGCATCAAATCAGTGACCATCGAATTCGAAGGGGAATATGCCTACGGCTATCTGAAGGCCGAGAACGGTGTCCACCGCCTGGTGCGCATCTCTCCCTACAATGCTCAGGGCAAGCGCCAGACAACATTCTCAAGCGTCTTCGTATACCCTTTGGTGGACGACACCATACAGATAGAGATCAATCCTTCCGATCTGGAGTGGGATACCTACCGCAGCAGCGGAGCAGGCGGCCAGAACGTCAACAAAGTTGAAACAGGCGTCCGCGTGAAGCACATCCCCACAGGCATCGTGGTGGAAAACACTGAGACCCGCAGCCAGCTCGACAACCGCCAGAATGCGCTGAGGATATTGAAGTCACACCTCTATGACCTCGAACTCAAAAAGCGTCAGGAAAAGCAGGCCGAGCTTGAAGGACAGAAAAAGAAAATCGAGTGGGGCAGCCAGATACGCAGCTATGTCCTCCATCCCTACAAGATGGTCAAGGACCTGCGCACAGGCTATGAGACCTCCGACACCCAGGGCGTCCTCGACGGGGACCTGAACGACTTTATGAAAGTCTATCTGATGAGCAACGGAAACAATTAAAACCTAAAAGATATGGAATTCAAATATGCACCTATGTTTCAGCTTGGTCCCGATACCACTGAATACTACTGCCTGACGAAAGACGGCGTGTCCGTAGGCGAGTTCGAGGGACATAAGATATTGAAAGTGGCTCCCGAAGCCCTGGAAATGCTGGCAAATGCAGCCTTCAGAGATGTCAACTTCCTGCTGCGCCGCGCCCATAACCAGCAGGTGGCCTCTATCCTTTCCGACCCCGAGGCCAGCGACAATGACAAATACGTAGCCCTGACTTTCCTGCGCAATGCCGAAGTCGCCGCCAAAGGCAAGCTTCCTTTCTGCCAGGACACCGGAACCGCCATCATCCACGGCGAGAAGGGTCAGCAGGTATGGACCGGTTTCTGCGACGAGGAGGCCCTGTCTCGCGGAGTTTACAAGACTTATACTGAAGAGAATCTCCGCTACAGCCAGAACGCACCTCTGAATATGTACGACGAGATCAACACCAAATGCAACCTCCCGGCCCAGATCGATATCGAAGCAACTGAAGGTATGGAATACCGCTTCCTCTGCGTAGTCAAGGGAGGCGGTTCTGCAAACAAAACCTATCTCTACCAGGAGACAAAGGCCCGCATCCAGAATCCCGGCACACTTGTTCCTTTCCTCACCGAAAAGATGCGTACCCTCGGAACAGCGGCCTGCCCGCCTTACCACATCGCATTCGTAATCGGCGGCACTTCTGCCGAGAAGAACCTGCTTACCGTGAAACTGGCGTCAACCCATTATTATGACGGACTGCCTACTACCGGAGATGAGACCGGCCGAGCTTTCCGCGACGTAGAACTTGAGAAACAGCTCCTTGAAGAAGCCCATAAGATCGGTCTCGGCGCCCAGTTCGGAGGCAAGGCGTTCGCCCACGACATCCGCGTGGTCCGTCTGCCCCGCCACGGTGCAAGCTGCCCCATCGGCCTGGGCGTAAGCTGCTCTGCCGACCGCAACATCAAAGCCAAGATCAATGCTGACGGTGTCTGGATCGAAAAGATGGATGACAATCCGGCTGAACTGATCCCCGAAGAACTCCGCAATGCCGGTGAAGGCGGCGGCGTCGTGATCAACCTCGACCAGCCTATGTCAGAAATCTGCAAGACACTCTCCAAATATCCCGTATCTACCCGCGTCAGCCTCAACGGCACCATCGTCGTGGCACGCGACATCGCACACGCCAAGTTGAAAGCCCGTCTTGACGCCGGAGAAGACCTTCCTGATTACTTCAAGAATCACCCCGTACTCTACGCAGGCCCCGCCAAGACTCCTGCCGGAATGCCTTGCGGCTCGATGGGCCCGACTACAGCCAACCGTATGGATCCCTACGTCGATGAGTTCCAGGACCACGGCGGCTCAATGGTTATGATTGCCAAGGGCAACAGGACCAAGGCCGTTACTGACGCCTGCAAGAAGCACGGCGGATTCTATCTCGGAAGTATCGGAGGCCCTGCAGCCGTGCTGTCGATGAACTCCATCAAGAACATCGAGTGCGTTGAATATCCTGAACTCGGTATGGAGGCCATCTGGCGCATCGAAGTCAAGGACTTCCCTGCCTTCATCCTCGTGGACGACAAAGGCAACGATTTCTTCGCAGGTAAATTGTAATTATCCCAGGCTCTGCTGCCATTTCCAGGCGGCACGCAAAGTTTCTTCCAAAGGACGCTCGGCTTTCCAGCCGAGCTCTTTGTTTGCATAGCTGGTATCAGCCCAGACGGCTTCGATGTCACCTGCCCTGCGGCCGGCGATCTTGTAGTTCAGCTTCAGGTTGTTCACCTTCTCGAAAGTCTTCACGATTTCGAGAGTGGACACGCCCCTTCCGGTGCCGATGTTGAATATTTCATAGTCAGCCTTGCTGCGTCCGCCGCACATACGGTCTACAGCTACAACGTGTGCCTTAGCCAGATCCACAACGTCGATGTAATCGCGGATGCAAGTTCCGTCGGGAGTGTTGTAGTCGTCTCCGAAAATGCTGAGCATAGGGCGTATTCCGGCGGCAGTCTGGGTAACGAAGGGAATCAGGTTGTTGGGCACTCCGCGCGGCAGTTCTCCTATCAGTGCGCTGGGATGGGCTCCGATGGGGTTGAAGTAACGGAGGGCGATACCCTTTACCTTGCCGTATGCGGCTACGGTGTCGTGCAGAATGTCTTCGCACATCTGCTTGGTAGCTCCGTAAGGAGCGAGGGCAGGCTTGCGGGGAGTCTGTTCAGTGACAGGAAGCACATCGGCCTGGCCATATACTGTGCACGATGAAGAGAACACGATGTTAGGCACGTCGTATTTCATCATCAGCGTCAGCAGATTGATCAGCGAGCCGAGGTTGTTGCGGTAGTAGTCCAGCGGGATGTGTACGGATTCTCCTACGGCCTTCAGCGCTGCGAAGTGTATCACTGCTTCGAATTTGTGAGTACTGAAGATTTTTTCGAGCGCGGGGACGTCGAGGCAGTCGACCTGGTTGAAATCGACTTTCTTGCCTGTAATCTTCTCGATGCCTTTTACTGCATCGATTTCTGAATTGCTGAGATTGTCTACGATTACCGGTTCATAACCTGCCATAATCAGTTCTACACACGTGTGGGAGCCTATATATCCGCTTCCTCCAGTAACTAAAACCTGTTTGCCCATAATGATTTAGATTTTCTACGTGCCAAATTTAGTGAAAAACTTATGTTTTGGTAAGGTTTTTGACAATACGTGAACTGAAGTTCAACCCAAACAAATTACAGTTATGAAAAAGTTTGCACCTATGGCACTTTCCCTCATCATTGTAATGATGTGTGTCAGCCCGATCGAGGTGATGGGACAATCAAGAAGGTCTGCTAATTCAGCATCTTCTACCAGCGTGCAAAAGAACTCTCCTGCTAAAAGCAGCGCCGCGACAAACAACGTGTCAACGGGCGGAAGCAGGAGGAGTGGTTCCTCTTCAAATATGAATGCTGCCAATACTGCCGCCGCAAGCAGGTCAACTGCTACCAAGTCAGCGCCTTCAGCAAGCAGCCGTTCTATCAGTAATACACGTGAGACACGTAATATCAGCAGCGGAGCAAGTCACAACAATGCCGCAGCAGCAACCCGCAGCGTAGGCACGTCAACTCGCAGCAGCAACAGTTCAGCGACCCGCAGCGTCACCAATGATGCAGCAAAGCGCAATGACAATGCGACCCGCAGCGTCAGCGCTTCAACCCGCAGCGTCAATGCAGCCGCAGCAAATCGCAACGGCAATGCCGGACGCAGCGTCGCAAGCACTGCTGACAGGCACGACAACGTGGCTTCAAAGGCCGGGACCCGCACAGAGGCCAGAGTCCACGAAGGTGGCCGCGCTGAGGCGCCCAGGGTAAACAACAACCCTCCGGCAGCCCGCAACGAACCTCCGAGGGATAATGGGAGAATGAACAACAATCCGCCCAGACCCCACGACAATGGTCCGATGGTTCATCACGAGCCCCCGAGGCCTCCGAGAGGACACGGACACAATCCGCCCCCTCCTCCTCGTCCGAGACCTCCGCGCGGCAGCCACTTCCGCGCTTCAATGATCGGCACCCTGATCACCATTGCCAAGATCAACGCCCTTAACGACGCAATCCGCAGGGCAGAGCGCGCAGCAAGGCTTGCGACCCGCTACTCAATCGTAGTCAACCGCAACTACACTCCCAGAACCTACGCAACGATAGTAGAGACCGTCAGGGATGACATCAACTACTACTACAACGACGGAGTGTTCTACATCATCGGAGCAGACGGCGACTACTACGTGATCGAGCCTCCTATCGGAGCTCTTGTAGAGGCGATACCTACTGACTATGAGACAGTGATTATCGACGATGAAGTCTTCTACCAGGTTGACGACACCCTCTACAGACTGACGATAATCGACGGAATCCCCTACTTCGAAGTAGTACTTAACCTGTAAAGGTCATACATAAATAAAAAAGACGCCCGCGGGCGTCTTTTTTTATGCCTTGTTTTCAAGGCTGCTCTCCCATAACGGGCGGTGAAGGCTCCTGCGGTACTCCTTGCGGGCCTTCCGTGCAGCTTCGACGGCTTGGGGCGTGAAGGCGTAGTCCAGGAATTTCATAAAGATGAGTTCTGCCGCCTGGCTTGAAGGATGAGTCATATTGTCGGCATAGAAACGGTAATCCCTGAGCTCATCCATCATAATTTCGAAAGCGGGGAAATAATGGACATTGTCAAATGTCTTGACGAGCTGCTCCGTCGCCAGCAGGAGGGTTGCTTTGCTCAGTGAGTTGCCATAAGCACCGTCAGCGAGATGGCGGATGGGGCTCACGGTGAATATCCACTGCTTGCCGTCCCCGGCACTGACCATCTCTGACAAAAGTCGGACCGACTCTTCGACGGACAGCCTCTCCCTGCGGAACTCTTTCGCAGGCACTTTGTTGCAGTTGGCAACTATCCTGTCTGTGCCGAGGTGGCGGAACACCCAGGCAGTCCCAAGTGTCACAAGGCATACTTCGGCTTTAGCAAATGCTTCGCAGGCGGCAGCAAGCGCTTGGTTGGCTGCGGCGAGAAAACCTTCAGCGGTAGGATTGGAAAAACTGGTGTGGTGCCAGAATGAGTTGTACCGGCCCAGAGGTTCTGAAAAAATCACGTCTGCTTGAGTGAAAGGTTCAGCAGAAACCAGCCTCTGCACTGCGGCAGCGATGGACGCGGGATTATAGAGTGTGCCGAAAGGGTTCAAAGAGATGTCGATGCCGCTCTGTGCAAGCCTCTCTCCAATCTCCGCAGCAAAACACGAACCGACGGCAAAGAACGGCTCAGCGCCGTTGAAGCGCCTGGACAGCGGAGCGATGTCTACCTCGGTGTAGAGTTTCAGCGGATCCATACGGTTTACTGACCCTCGGTGGCGATGGTCACCAGTTTGTCGGTAGTCAGGTAGATAGGGTAGAAGCCTTTGTCTCCCAGCGGGGAATAGCGGGCGATGAGGGCTTTCACCTGGGTCAGTACATATCCTTTCGACCTCTCCCATTCGTCTTTGGTCGGAACCGCGTCGTTGGCTGCCGCAAATTTGAGGAAACTGCCTTCAATGTCCTTTCCGTCAAGGAATCTGTTGAGGCCGGCAAGAGTCGTCTGGTTCCTGAGGGCGGCACTGTTGCTGTCGAAGAATTGGCTTGCGTATTTGTTCTGCAGGCCGAGGCGGTTGCATTTTATGTAGAACTCATTCGAGCCGACGGTGTCGATAGGCACGAAGACGTCGGGAATGATGCCGCCACCGCCGTATACTGTCCTTCCGCCCTTGGTGGTGAACTTGAGGGAATCTACCACCTTTATGCTGTCGGCGTTGAAGAGCTCTCCGCTGTTGTAGCGGTGCAGTATGTCATAGTCATAGTCGTCGGCATAAGGCTTCTGGATGCAACGGCCCGACGGAGTGTAGAAACGCTGGATGGTGAGCCTGATGCCGCTGCCGTCGGTGAAATAGACAGGTTCCTGCACGAGGCCCTTGCCGAACGAGCGCACTCCGTAGATGGTGGCGCGGTCGTTGTCCTGCATCGCGCCTGCGAAAATTTCGCTGGAAGAAGCGCTGGACTCGTTGATCAGTACGGCAAGTTCTATGTTCTGGCAGCTGCCGTGGCCGTCGGCGTGCATATCCTCGCGCTTGCGGTGCTTGCCTTCCATATACACTATCAGGTCCCCTTTCTTGAGGAACTCGTTGCTGAGAAGCAGCGCCTGGTCGAGATAGCCGCCTGTGTTGTCCCTCAGGTCGAAGATCAGCCTCTTCATCCCTTGCTTGCGGAGGTCGGAGGCAGCTTCAAGGAATTCCAGGTAGCTGGTGCGGGCGAATTTCGAGAGTTTTATGTATCCTGTGGTATCATTCAGCATAAAGGCCACGTCGATACTGTTCACGGGAATCTTGTCGCGGGTAATGTCGAAGGGTATCAGGTCGTCGATGCCGGAGCGTTTGACTGAGATTTTGACTTTCGTCCCCTTGGGACCCTTCATAAGTTTCACCATACTGTCCTGGTCCATCTTGACTCCGGCGATGACGGTATCGTCGACCTTGATGATGCGGTCGCCGGTCTGAAGGCCAGCTTTCTCGGAAGGGCCTCCGGTGATTACGTTGGTGACGATGGCGGTGTCGGCAGGCACGTTGAACTGGATGCCGATGCCGTCGAAGCCGCCCTGCAGCGACTCTTCAGCCTCCTGAAGGTCAGTCGGAGGCAGATAGACAGAGTGGGGGTCCAACTCTTTCATAAGTGCAGGGAGGATGTCTTCGGTCACCTTCTTGTGGTCGATGTCGTCGACATAGTTGTCATCCATTGTTTTGAGGATGACCATAAGTTTCGCCCAGTCGCTGTCGATTGAGTTGACGTCTACTTTATTCCTGCCCTTTATGGCGTTTGAGATGAGGATTGCGGCGATGAGGATGGAAATCGCCAACAGGACAGTCCTGAGGAGTTTATAGTTTTTGTCTTCAGCCATTTCTAGTCAATTGAATCGTACTTAACTACTTCTATGCCTGCGCGGCGCAGCAGGTCCAGCCCGTCGGTGATGCGGTACTCGTCGTGGTAGACGACGCGCTTGATACCGGCCTGGATTATGAGCTTTGCGCATTCAATGCAGGGAGAAGCGGTTACGTAAAGAGTGGAACCGTCGCTGCTGTTGCTGCTCTTGGCAACTTTGGTGATGGCGTTGGCTTCGGCGTGCAGGACGTATGGCTTGGTGACTCCGTTCTCGTCTTCGCACACGTTCTCGAAACCGGAGGGAGTGCCGTTATACCCGTCGGATATTATCATTTTGTCCTTGACGAGGATAGCTCCCACCTGCCTGCGGGCGCAGTAGGAATTCTTCGCCCACACTGTCGCCATCTGGAGATAGCTCTTGTCGAATTTTGTCTCTTTGTCAGTCATAATGCCGTAAAATTACGAAAAATCCTGCAGCTCGCACAAATGACTGTACAGTCCGCCGGCTTTGATCAGCTGGTCGTGCGTGCCACGCTCGGCTATGCGGCCCTTCTGAAGTACTATTATTTCATCTGCGTGGCGGATGGTGGAGAGGCGGTGGGCGATGACAAGGCAGGTGCGGTTGGACATCAGCTTGGTCAGGGCGTCCTGCACCAGGCGCTCGCTCTCTGTGTCGAGAGAGGATGTTGCTTCGTCTAGGATAAGGAACGGGGGGTTCTTCAGCACGGCGCGGGCGATTGCCAGCCGCTGCCTCTGTCCTCCGGACAGTTTGGAGCCGCGGTCGCCGATATTGGTCTGGTAGCCCTTTTCCATCCTGGTGATGAATTCGTCCGCATTGGCGATGGCTGCAGCGGCCTCCACCTGCTGAGCGCTGACTCCTTCCATTCCGAAGGTTATGTTGCCGTAGATACTGTCGTTGAAAAGGATGGGCTCCTGGGTGACGATGCCCATTATGGAACGCAGCGAAGCTATGCTGAGACTGCGTATGTCGCGGCCGTCGACAAGGATACTGCCCTGGCCGCAATCCCAGAAGCGGGGGATGAGGTCGGCAAGAGTGGATTTGCCTGCTCCTGACGGGCCTACGATGGCCACCGTCCTGCCCTTGGGGATGGTGAGGTTGATGTCTGCGAGTACCGGCTCACTGCCATAGCTGAAGCTGACGCCGCGGAATTCGATGCTGTCGTTGAAGCCGTCCAGCTCAATCGGTTTGTCACTCTCTTTTATGTCGTTGGATGCATCGAGGATTTCGAATATCCTGCCGGCGGAAACAAGACCTTTCTGAATGGCGGCGTAGGATGCTGCCATAGCTTTCGCCGGTTCCAGCACCCGCCAGTAGAAGCCGATGTATACCACGAAGGCGGCCCAGCTCATACCGAGTTCTCCGCGGTAGTTCAGCCATCCGCCGTAAAGCAGCACGACTGCGGCCACAGTGACACCCAGGAACTCGGATACCGGCGACGCAAGCTCCTGCCGGTTGGATACGGCCAGACTGATGCGGCGGTGGGCTTCATTGTCCTTCCGGAATTGTCCTTCCACATATTTCTGGGCGTTGAAGGCCTTGATGATGCGGGATCCGGAAATAGCCTCTTCGAAGTGGCTCAATATCTTGCCCATAAGAGTCTGGGTCTCGACGGCATCCCTGCGGAGCCTGCCGGTTATCCTGCTGATGACTATGGCAGACACGGGCAGTGCGACCAGAGATACGATGGTCAGCTTGGGCGACATAAAGAACAGGGCGGCCAGGAATCCGATTACCAGAAGTGGCTCCCTGAAAAAAATATGGAAGCTTCCGGCGATGGAATTCTGCACTTCGGCCACGTCGTTGGATATGCTCGAGAGGATGTCTCCCTTGCGGCGGTTGTTGAAATAGCCGACGTCCAGGCTGGCTACCTTGCGGAACAGATCGCTGCGCAGGTTATACATCAGAGAGGTCTTCATACTCACGAGGATTCTCTGTGACAGGTATCGGCACACGTTTGAAAAAAACGTTGCCGCCACCAACGCGAGACACACGTACAACAGGCCCTTGAGAAAGCCGCTCCCGCTTATGATTCCGTACAGAGTGTGATTGATGGCCTGCTCGACATATTCCAGATTGAAGCTGCCGGCAGGCACGGCTGCGGCGGATGCCGCCTTGGTGGGTTCGAACAGCATCGACAGCACCGGACCTATGAGGGCATAGTTCGCGACGCCGAAGATGACAGACAGGACCGATAATAAAAGATACGGCGGCCAGTATTTACCCAGAGGCTTTGCATAAGACAATATCCTCTTGTAGGTATCCATACCGGCCGCTGAATCTAGGTGCCTTGCGGCAGATTATTCTTCGCTGGCGTGCTTAACCTCGATGAGGTCGACTTCGAATACGAGGGTTTCGTTGGGGCCGTTGGGGCCGTTCTCGCCGTATGCCAGTTCGCTGGGAACGTAGAGCATAATCTTGCCGCCTTCGTCAATAAGCTGCATACCTTCGGTCCAGCCGGGGATTACATTGCTGAGCGGGAAGGTGATAGGCTCGCCCATATCGAGAGATGACTCGATTTTCTCTCCGTCAACGGAAGTAAGAGTGTAATTGACAGTGACGGTATCCCTTGCTGAAGTTGCGAAAACGCCGTTACCTGAGTTGAGGATCTTGTACCTGAGGCCGCTCTCGGTAGTAACGACACCTTCTTCATTGGAAATCTTTGCGAGGAAAGCTTCGCCTTTTTCTTTGTTTTCCTTACCGACAGCTTCCCTTCTCTTGCCCATAAATGAATTCATACGGTCATTTACGAAGTAATTGTCGAACTGGTCGTTGTCCTTCAGATAATCCTTGTATCCCTTGATGATCTCGTTCAGGTTGAGGTCACCGAGATTGTTCATAGTGGTCATCTGAGCCATATAAACTCCGAATGCGTAGCTGGCGCTGTCAACGTCGGCTTTGGTTATTGAACTGGGCTGGGGATCAACTTTGGGTGCAGAAACACCGCAAGCAGTGAGCACGATGGCTGCAAAAACTGCTGCTGAGATAGATTTGATGTATTTCATTTTTGTAAAATTTGATTTACAGTTTTTTACCGCGCGAAAGTACGAATTTTTATCCAATTCTTTTGTCATTAACGAGGAGTTTTAGTAAATTTAGGTTTAATTCGACATAATCAAATGGAAATAACGTCAGCAGATCTGCACGCCAAGTTGAAGAGCTTTTTCGGCTTCGACGCTTTCAAGGGCCTCCAGGAAGAGATTATCCAGCATCTCATCGGTGGTGGCGACGCATTTGTTCTGATGCCTACCGGAGGTGGCAAATCCCTTTGCTATCAGCTGCCTGCGTTGTGTATGGAAGGCACAGCGATAGTCATATCTCCGCTCATCGCCCTGATGAAAAACCAGGTCGATGCCATCCGTGGTTTCGTGCAGAACAAGGAAGGCATAGCCCACTTCCTCAACTCATCCCTGTCGAAGTCCCAGATACAGGTAGTCAAGGATAATCTCACCGAAGGCTTGACCAAACTGCTGTATGTCGCTCCCGAGTCCCTGACAAAAGAAGAGAACATAGCCTTCCTCAAGACCCTCAAGATATCTTTCTATGCCATCGATGAAGCGCACTGTATCTCCGAGTGGGGGCACGACTTCAGACCCGAGTACCGCCGTATCCACGAAATAATAGAAAGGATAGGCCGTGCGCCGGTCATCGCGCTCACCGCTACTGCCACGCCCAAGGTGCAGTCCGACATCCAGAAGAACCTGGGTATGATGAACGCGAAGGTGTTCAAGTCATCCTTCAACCGTCCGAACCTCTATTATGAAGTGAGGGACAAGTCGAATCCCAAGCGCGATATCGTCAAGTTCATCAAGGAGAATCCCGGCAAGAGCGGCATCATCTACTGCCTGAGCCGCAAAAAGGTCGAAGAGCTAGCACAGCTGCTCAATATGAACGGCATCAAGGCCTTGCCCTACCACGCCGGTCTGGACGCGGCGACCCGTTCCCACAATCAGGACGCTTTCCTGATGGAGGAGATAGACGTCATCGTGGCTACCATCGCTTTCGGTATGGGCATCGACAAGCCGGATGTGCGTTTTGTCATCCATTATGACATCCCCAAGAGTCTCGAAGGCTACTATCAGGAGACCGGCCGAGCCGGCCGTGACGGGGCCGAGGGCAAGTGCATAGCTTTCTACAGCTATAAAGACATACAGAAACTTGAAAAATTTATGCAGGGCAAGCCGATTTCCGAGCAGGAAATAGGCAAGCAGTTGCTGCTGGACGTGGTGTCTTATGCCGAGACCAATCAGTGTCGCCGCAAGATCCTGCTGAATTATTTCGGTGAAGACTATACTGAGTGCAACTGCGGGGCCTGCGACAACTGCCTGGTTCCGAAGGCCCAGTTCGACGGCAAGCAGCAGATGTGCCTGGTTATGGACCTGATACTGTCGCTGAAGGAAAACTTCAAGGCAGAGTATCTCGCCGACATCCTTTCGGGAGTGTCGAATTCTGTCATCAAGTCATACAATCATCACAAGCATCCCCTTTTCGGGGCCGGAAAGGAGAAGGGCCCGAGATTCTGGGCTGCCGTCATCCGCCAGGGTCTGGTTCTCCACCTGCTGGACAAGGACATCGAGCGTTATGGCCTTATCTTCGTGACCCCCGAAGGAATGAAGTTCCACGAGACTCCTTATACCATAATGCTGACTGAGGACCGTACGTTCGTCGAAGGCGAAGATGATGATGACGGCGATTCTCTCATCAGTCCCAAGCACGTACCGTCCGGGGAGGGCGGCGACCCGGTGCTGCTCGCTATGCTGAAAGACGTGCGCAAGTCAGTTTCCCGCAAGGCCAATCTTCCTTCCTGGATCGTTTTCTCCGACCAGTCTCTCGAAGATATGTCCATTATGTACCCCATCACCCTCGAGGAACTTAAAAAGTGTCAGGGCGTGGGCGAGGGCAAGGCCCGCAAGTTCGGCAGGGAGTTCGTTTCGCTGATAGCCAAGTATGTCGAGGAGAACGACATCCTCAGGCCTGACGATTTCGTAGTGCGTACGGCTGCCAACAAGTCTGCCGTCAAGGTCTTCATCATCCAGAGCATAGACCGCAAGATTCCGTTCGAAGACATAGCGCGCGCCAAGGATATGGAGATGAGCGAGCTTATAGACGAGCTTGAAAGCATTGTCAACTCAGGCACTCGCATCAACATCGACTACTACATCCGTCTGAATCTGGATGAAGACAAGATGGATGAAATATACGAGTATTTCAAGGAAGAAGCCCAGAGCGATTCGGTGTCTGACGCTCTGAAAGAGCTGGGTCCGGACTTCGAAGAGGAGGAAGTGCGCCTTGTGCGCATCAAGTTCATCTCTGAACTCGGCAACTGATTCTGACAACCCTTTTGGTCTTTTCGCTAACCCGGTAGCGGTCGTCGATGCGAAGGCCGGCGATGCAGACAATCTGCTCGTTGCCGTCGCAGTCGGTGGTAGTGACGACTGTCTGGCGCTGCTTCTGTTCCACATCAAGCTTGAGATCGGTGAAAAAATCACTGAGTTTGCGGAAGCCTTTCATCCCGAACGGTCTGAACCGGTCGGCGGACTGCCATCTGCGGCAGGCAAGGGGCAGGTTGACTTTGTCGGCGTCTACATAAAGGACGCTGCCGTCGCCTGAGCGCGGATCGAAGCCGTCCCAAATGTCCAGGATGGAGATGTCTATGCAGGCGGGATCCGGTTCGGCGATAGGATAGACCTTGAGGAACTCGCGGTCGCGGATGGCTTTGTGAGTGGCGCTGTAGAAGGTTTTGCCGCTCTGACCTTCGAGAGCGGCGTCAATCCTGGCCAGGATGTCATCATTGAATCCGAACGGCTGGAGCAGACGGAACAACCAGTAACGAGGCTGGCTTTCCTCTGAGAGCTTTTCGATGTCAATGCAGAAAGCGTCCCCTTCGAATGAAGTCAAAGCGTTCTTCTTTTCTTCCAACAGGTCATCCAGCAGGGCTTCAATCTCTGCGAAATGAGCCATCTCGCGGCTTGACGTCTCGAGGAAAGAGGGGTTGATCAGCCTGAACTGGGGGAATATTTCGTTTCGTATGCGGTTGCGGGTGTAGCTGCTGTCGCTGTTGGTGGCATCGATTCGGTGTGCGATTCTATTCTCCCCGGCAAATTCCTCTATCTGCTGCCTTGTGAAGGTGAGAAGGGGGCGGAGGATGTTGCCGCTGGCTTCCTTCATACCTGCGATACCCCGGATGCCGGTGCCCCGCAGGAGGTTGAGATACATAGTTTCGACAGCGTCGTTGAGGTTGTGGGCGACGGCCAGCCAGTCAAAGCTCTGCTCTGCAAGCAGCTCGCTGAACCAGGCATAGCGCAGCTCCCGTGCGGCCATCTCGATGGAAATGCCTTTGTCCGCCGCATAAGAGCGCGTGTCAAAACTTTTGGTAAAGAAGCGGATGCGGTTTTTTTCGGCCCACTCCCTGACAAAGATCTCATCGCCGTCGCTGTCGGCGCCGCGAAGGCGGAAATTGACGTGGGCTATGGCAAATTCAGGGTGCAGGCGGCTGTGCAGGAACAGTTCCGCCATACACATAGAGTCGACACCTCCGCTGACTCCCAGCAGAAAGCTCCCGCCGTCCTCTCCCGTCAGACGCAGGAGGGTCTTGTCGAAAGCTCCCTGTAAAGAACGGGACATCAGAAAGTGTAGGTGAAGCTCAGACCCGAAATTTCCTTGAACTGAACGCCCGGGATCTTCACGACTTTGCCGTCTTCGCCGATAACTGGATTGCCGGCTGCGTCAAGCTTGTCGATGTGCTTGATGGTATCGTCGTAGATGAGATAAGTCCTGAGAGTGACACCGAGGAACTTGGTCAGTTGGGCAGTGATGTTGACATCCCAGTTCACCTTGATGTTCAGAGGCTTGTTGAGGTAGTCCGAGAACAGGGTGAGGGTGGTGTTCGCCTTGAAATCTTCGATTTTCACTGATGCGTCGAATTTGACCTGCGCACCGAGCTCGTATCTTACGTACTGGTCCGGGGCGTTGCCGTACAGCGACCTCAGGTCAGCGTCCTGTACAATCACCAGATTGCTGGTCAGAGGAGCGAAGTTTATGGAAATGTTAGGCGTAGGGGTGTAGCTGATACCGAAACCGAGAGAGGTGTATGCAGGAGAGAAGAAGTTGGAGACAATGGGGCTGCCCTTCTTGTCCTTGTAACCTGTGGTGAACTGTGTGCGGAAGTTGTAGATCACAGAAAAATACAGTTTCTCGGCAGCTTTGTAACCGTATTTGCTGTCGATGATGATGCGGTCGTCGCTCTTCTTGAAGCCTTCGCCCATATTCTGGATGAAGCCGTAGCCGAACTGGGCGCGGTTCTCCCAGATGCTCTTGTTCTTCGCGTAATTGGCCTTGACGTCGAG
>JAEEGJ010007969.1_pt1 | contig 29645 bp, 17 predicted proteins | sample 8958761 | NCBI WGS metagenome assembly JAEEGJ01 (sample SAMN16246546, study PRJNA631951) | gut metagenome | biome: gut microbiome; feature: rumen; material: RS-attached | host: Bos | place: Iran: Karaj | collected 2018-10
CGCCGACAGAGTGCGCGTTTACATTTGTTAACATGAAATCACTCTGAAATTAACACTTTTTCACGCCATACAAGAGGCCTAAATTTGGTAATTTCAAGATTTTTTTGTATCTTTGTAGTGTATACAAGAAGAAAAAAATGAGAAGAATTTAAGGCGGATATAGAGGTTTGTTGATGAGAACAAGCTAAAACCCCAACAAAGAGTTGTTAAAATGAAGAGGCAAAAAAGTTAAAAAGAAGATGCCGAGGAAGTAAAAAAAAAAGAAGGATCCAACGAAGCTACAAAGAGAGACAAGACAACAGGCTGTGAAGCCTGAGTTACAGAAACATTGAGAATGCCCCCCAAAAACGCCCAACTAAAAAAGAAATGCGCCTCAACCAAGTCCCAAAAAACAAGCTATTCGACCAAACGCCCAAAAAGAAAGAGCTGCGCCTCAACCAAGCCCAACTAAAAAGCTGCGCCTCAGCCAAGTCCCAAAAAACGAGCTACTCGACCCAACGCCCCAAAAAAGTGCTGCGCCTACTCACAATCTGATCTCTGCCTCCTGAAGCATGGGCGACTGCGCTTTGAGTGTCCCCTTCCCGCGCACGACCACCATGCAACGGCCGAAGAAGGCCTTACGCTGCGGAGACGTGAAGCGCTCCATGGAAGTCTGACAGCCATTGTCGGTGCCAATGATGCGGGCATTGCCATCGACTGAGAAGAGCAGCTGATCGCTGGCCAGCGGACACAGACGGCCATCTTTGTCGACTACCTCTGCAGTAACGAAGGTGAGATGCTGGTTCAAGCCATTACCGCCTCCCTCATCAGCAACGAAGGTAAGGTTCTGGCCACTACCGCCTCCCTCATCAGCAACGAAGGTGAGATTACCGCCTCCCTCAGCGGGAAGAGTCCAACGGGTGTTCGACTTGGCTCCATCGTAGTCGACAGTCAGGCGGATGTGATGAGGGGCTCCGGCGGTCGGAATGCGCTCTGAGGCTACCTCTTTGCCACCCTTGCGGGCCACCACGCTCACCTCTCCGGGCTCGAATGCCACACGCCACATCACGTGATAGTCGTGCGCCCCCTTCCTTCTGACGCCCTGGCTCTTGCCGTTGACAAACAGCTCCACCTCGTCGGCATTGTTATAGTAGCACCACATGTCAACCGCCTGTCCCGGAAGCCAGTTCCAATGGGGGAAAAGGTGCAGCACGGGCTTCGCGGTCCACTCGCTCTGATACATATAGTAGATGTCCTTGGGGAATCCAGCCAGGTCGATGATGCCAAAATAGCTGCTGCGGGCAGGGAAACCATAGGGCGTAGGCTCGCCGATATAGTCGAAACCCGTCCAGATATACTGTCCGCCAACAAACGGAGTATGCTTCACCACATCCCAAGTCTCCTCGTGCGTGCTGCTCCACGACGCATGCATATTATCGTAGGCTGAGCACATGAAGGTTGGGTCGGTATAAGGCAGCCACCACGCCTTAGGGGCCGTGTAAACGGAGTCGCTGGGCATTCTGTAGAACCCGCGCGTCTGCAGGGCACTCACGCTCTCGGTCATGATGAACGGGCGGCCGGGGAAATTGACGGGCACATCGGCAATATTCTGATGATGGTAGTTGAAGCCGATGATGTCGATGGCCTTGCCCTTGAAAAGGTGATTCTGAGGCGAGGGCTCGTTGCAGCCAGCCGTGATGGGACGAGAAGTATCGTATTTGCGCACAATATCGGCAAGGTGGTCTGCCAGCAGGGTGTTCACGCTCATCTCGCCCTCACGCGCCAGGGCAGAGGCGTCGCGGCCGGCATTGAGAATGAGGTTGGCCTGCTCGAGAGTGAGCGTGTCGGCCTCGGCTGACGACCATTGCTCAAGCACCTCGTTGCCTATCGACCACATCAGCACGGAGGGATGGTTGCGGTCGCGCTTCACCCAGTCGGTAAGGTCGCGCTCGTGCCACTCATCAAAGAACCGGGCATAGTCGTTCTGGGTCTTGCGGCGCCTCCACATATCGAACGACTCGTCCATGACTATCAGTCCCATCGTGTCGCACATGTTCAGAAGTTCTGGAGCGGGCGGATTATGGCTGGAGCGGATGGAGTTGACGCCCATGGCCTTCAGCTTCGTGAGCTTGCGATGGAGGGCATCCTCGTGAAGGGCTGCGCCAAGACAGCCGAAGTCATGATGCTCGCAGACGCCGTTGAGCTTGAGGTTCTTGCCGTTGAGCCAGAAGCCGGTCTTGGCGTCAAAGCGGAAATCGCGGAAGCCCGTGACGGTCTCCACCTCGTCAACCACCTTGCCGCGCACCAGCAGCTGCGTACGCACACGATAGGTATAAGGGTCGTCGCACGACCATTTGCGGGGCTTGCGGATGCTGGTCTTGCGCCCCTCAGCATCGAGCCAGATGTTCCTGACGGTTACTTTCTCGCTGGTGGGGTTCTCGTAGTCCACCTCCACTTTGCCGTTGTTCACATAGACACCCCAATGGCGCACGTGGACTGGATGGGTAACGGTAAGCCACACATGGCGGTAGATGCCGCAGCCACTATACCAGCGCGAATTGGGCTGGTCGGAGTTGTCTACCCGTACTGCCACCACGTTCCGTCCCTTGCGGATGTAGGGTGTGATATCATACTCGAAGCTGGAATAGCCGTAAGGACGCTCGCCCACCTTCTGGCCGTTCACATAGACACTCGAGTTCATATACACGCCGTCGAACTCCAGAAAGAGCCTGTTGCTGCCGAGGTCGGGGCATGTGAACGTCTTCCGGTACCACCCCACTCCTCCAGGCAGGGCTCCGCCACCGGCTCCCGAGGGATTGCCGGCATGGAAGTCGCCCTCGATGGCCCAGTCGTGCGGCAAATCCAGCTGCCGCCACCATGAGTCATCGTAACCGGGTTGCGCCATCTGCACGGAATCAGCCAGCAAGAAACGCCAGCCGTGGTCGAAACAACGCCTCTCACGGGCCTGTGAGACCATCACAACAAGGGCGAGGAACGCAAGGATAATCGGTCTTTTCATCGTAACGGGTCTTTTTTATCTATAGCTGCACACGAACGGTCTTACCATCATACGACACCATTTTCCCCTCAGGATTGTCAAGGTTCAAGGCTTGGGGACGGTCGCCAGAGACAAGCACCACATTGAAACGGCGCTGTTTGAGCATGCCCTTGAAGGCTCCCTTGCGCTGGCCGAAGGTAAGGGTCCGCGAGGCATCATCGTAGCTGATGTCTATCGTACTGTATTTCCCGCGCTCGTAGTTATAGTTGGTGCCCTCGTCCTCGTAAAGCTGGAACGAGCCATTCCGCCCTGCATAGACATACAGGTTGATCAGCTCGGCAGGCTTCTCGTCGCTATATTGCATCTCAGGACCGAAGGGGATGATAGCGCCCTCGCGCACAAAGACAGGCATACGCTCCAGCGGAGCCTCTACAACCAGGGTCTGGCCGCCATCGATATGCTCGCCCGTGTAAAGGTCGTACCAGCCCGACTGTTTCGGGAAGTAGACACTCCGGCTGCGGGCCTTGTAGTAGCCCACAGGGCACGCCATGAAGGCCGGACCGAACATCCATTGGTCTTTGATGTTCAGCACGTTCCTGTCGCCATTGAAGTCCATTATCAGGGCCCGCATCATGGTGTAGTCGCTCAGGTGTACCCATCCTGCCATCGAATAGAGATAGGGCATCAGACGGTAGCGCAGACGGTCGTACCACACAATGGTCTGATAGGTGGGATGGTTCTCGGGCGCAATGTTCCACACCTCGCGCAGAGGCCACTGGCCGTGGGCCCGGTAAAGCGGAATGAAGCAGCCGAACTGATTCCAGCGTGCCTGCAGCTCGCGCCACTCGCGCAGGTCCTCGTTCTCGATGCCCTGCTGGTCGAACAGCTGCTGGGCAGCCACGTAGCGGTTCTCCACACAGAATCCGCCCTGGTCCATACCCCAATAGGGAAGTCCCGACATGCAGTAGTTCATGCCTGCCGTCATCTGCGCCCGCATATCCTCCCAACGCGTGCCGATGTCGCCGCTCCAAGTGGCTGTAGAGTAACGCTGCAAGCCCGCGAAACCGCTGCGGGTAAGCAGGAAGACGCGAGGCTCGTCGGCCTTGCCTTTCCATACTGACCGCTGGCCGTTGTAGATGGCATCGGCATTCACGATGCTATAGGCGTTGAAATACTCTGTGGTGGTGCCTAATGCCGTCGGACCAGAGAGTGCCTTGCGGTACCACATGGGTGTGCAGTCGCGCACATTAGGCTCTGAGGCGTCCATCCACCAGGCATCAATACCACGACGGTATTTCGTGTAAAGGCCCTCGTCCATCTGCCGCCAGAACATCTTGCGGGCATTCTCGTCATAGGCATCGTAGAAGGAGCCGCGGAAGCCCAGCCAGTCGTGAATATCGTCGGCTATCGCCTGATGGTACATCCAGCCTTTGGCGTCGAGCTCCTTGTAGTTGGCAACGGTCTCGTAGAACTTGGGCCACACGGAGATCATGAAGCGGCCGCCCATGGCATGAACGCTGTCGAGCATGGCCTGCGGATTGGGGAACCGGCTGGCCTCGAAGGTATGGTCGCCCCATGAGTCAAGCTTCCAGTAGTTCCAGTCCTGCACAATGTTGTCGACAGGAATCTGCCTGCGGCGGAACTCGCTGAGCGTCTGCTCAATCTCAGCACTCGTCTTATAACGCTCGCGGCTCTGCCAGAAGCCCATCACCCACTTGGGGTAAACGGGAGCCTTGCCCGTAAGGGTGCGATACCCCGATATCACCTCGTCGGCATTCTTGCCGGCAATGAAGTAGTAGTCCATGTCCTGCGCCATCTCGCACCAGACGGAAAGCTTACGCTGGTCTTTGGTGGCCCTTGATGCCCGCAAGCCACAGTAGCTGACATCGCCGTCGGGCTGCCACTCGATGCGGAGCTGCTGACGCTGACCCTTGCTCATCACCTTACGGAACTTATAGGTATTGGGGTTCCAGGCGGTACGCCAACGCTCCGGCACCACCTCCTTGCCTCCGATGAACACCTTAATATATCCCGCATAATAGAGGATGAAATGATACTGACGGTCGTCGGGCGACTCAATGAAGCCCTCGTAGACCACCTTGGAGCCATTGAGCTTGAAGTCTTTCGGGAGGTTCTTGATGCCACCGGGCTCCGTGCGGTTGGCAATCTCCGAAGCGGCAGGACAGTCGAACTCGAAATAGATGGAATCCTCGTCGCGCACAATACGCTTCCCATCCTTGTCGGTATAGGTTCCGGTCAGATGGCCCTCCCTGCCCTGCTTGTCGTAGATTTTGAAGGCCTTGCCCAGCTGCTGGTAGTCGTCGGGATTGCCCCAGCGGCAATAGCTGTAGGCATCCCACAGGAGGCCGTAGTTCTTGCTGGAGAGGATAAACGGCACGCTCACTTTGGTGTTATACTGGAAGAGGTCCTCATTCAGGCCTTTCATGTTCAGCTCCTCAGACTGGTGCTGCCCGAGGCCGTAGAAAGACTCTTCGGCGGGACTGCCCGGGCTTTCGAACAGCATGCGCCAGCTCAGTCCGTTCTTCTGCGCCTCGCTCACCTTGGCAATATCGACTCCTATCTCGCGGTCAGGAACACGGAAAGGCTTAAAGGTCTTGCCGTTTTCCGCCTCCTTGAGCAACGGCTTGCCATTGGCATCGAAAAACGCTATCTTGCCAGACTTCACGCAGACGGTAGCCTGCACGCCAGCGGCCTTAACGACAACCTTGGAGTCTTCCTGAGCTACCGTGAACTGCGGCTTGGCCTTCTGCGGCACAACCATCAGGCTCTGGGGCTTCTGGGGCAGTTGTCCGGCTGATGTGGCTTGAACCCGGATGATGTTGTCGTTGACTACCTGCAGGCGTACCACCCTTGCCCCGTCTTTTGCGGGAGACTGCAGGCGTACGGTCACACTGTTGCCGTCCTTTACAAAATCTGCTGCGGCAGCACCCAACGCCATCGTCAGCAGAATTGTAGAGATAAATAATCTAAAGCTTCTCATAAACTATATCTGATATCTTTAAAAACTTGCAGTTATTTCATCTTCATGCCCTTACAGGCGTCTTGAGGCCGATGAAAGCCATCCGCCAAAAAGCTACCGTAGAAATGCCGTTCGGGGGGGGGTAAAGATTGTCAGCTTTTCTGTATCTTATCCGAACTCTCGCGTATCTTCAGAATCATCGGGACCACCTCCTTGTAAATCCGCTTGTCGCCGGAAATGTTCTTCAACAGCAGCTCACAGGCCTTGGCTCCCTGCACGTGCGCCTGGTCCATAATGACCGTCAGCTTGGGGGTCACGAAGGCAGACGAGTCGCCATCGGTAAAGCCAATGATGGCCACATCCTCCGGAATGCGCAACCCCTTGCTCTTGATGGCATCGAAGGCGGCATAGGTAATAATATCGTTGAAGGCCAGAATGGCATCGGGACGGTCCTCACGGTCCAACAGTCCTAATGTTGCCGTACGTGCCTCCTCGTAGTCAATCTTGCCGCAGACCACCAGCGTGCGGTCAATAGGAATACGATGCTCCCGCAAAGCCTCCAGATAGCCGTGTTTCCGGCGGCGCACCATGTCAAGATGGTTCGGGCCGCCTAAGAACGCTATTCTCTTGCTTCCGGTCTCAATCAGGTGGTTCGTAGCCTGTTGTGCCGCCACATCGCCATCGGCAACTACCGACGAGAAAAGCTCGGGCAGGCATGTGCGCGCGAAGAACACCAGCGGAATGCCCATTTTGTTGATTTGCTCGAAATGACTGTAGTCGACCGTGTCCTGGGCCAGGCAGGCAATGATGCCCTCCACATGCATATTGATAAAGTCGTCGACGGCTTTCTCCTCACGCGTATGGTCCTCATGGCTGTTGGCGCTGATGACCGAATAGCCGGCCTTCGAAGCGTAGTCCTCTATTCCGTCGAGCACAGAGGCGTAATAGTGGGTGACCAGGTTCGGCACAACAACTCCGATAACACGGGGAGCCTCTTTCCGAAGGCTCTGCGCAAACGGATTGGGCCTGTAGTTCAGCCGCTTGGCCAGTTCCTGCACTTTCTTCTTCATCTCCTCCCCCACCTCATGACTGTCACGAAGGGCCCTGGAGACTGTAGCGATACTAACACCCAACTGCTCTGCCAAATCTTTCAAGGAAGTACGACGCTGTTTCATGACTTGGATTATTGGTTTTTGCAAAGATAGTGTTTTTTCTTTAATTCCGCAAACGTTTACGTAACTTTTTTGCTTGACAGAGTAACCCTCTACGAGAACAGAGTAGCCCTCTACGAAAATAATGTAGCCTTCCACGGGAATTCTGTAGCACTCTGCAACCGCAGCGTATTGCCCGTCTGCATCGTCGGCAACGAGATGATAAACCAAACAAAAAGGCCAAAACGGTAATGAAACTGTCTTGGCCTGAAGGTATCAAAGAAAATGGTTTTATCAGAATGTCATTCGGAGCATCAGCCTTACGCCGCGCTTCTTGGCTGTGGGCAGACAGGTATAGTTCAAGCGCTGAACATACTCCACATGCAGAATCTTGAAGATATTATGCACACCGGCAATCAGCTCCACGTAGGGACGCTTGGGGTCCATCACGTAGCAGCCGTCGGGGAACGCCATCAGCTCTACCGAACCGGCATAGGTCTCGTTGTTGGGGTTGTTCTTATCGGTAAGCTCTCCCCACAAGCACTTCACACCGAAATACTCACGCCACTTCAACTTCTTGAGCAACGGAATACGGTTGAATATCTTTCCATTCATATCCCACGACAAGTCAAGAGAGGCATAACGGTCGTTCAGGAACTCCATGTTGTTAATCAAGTTGAACGTCTCATCCTCAATGATATACGAGAGGTTGGCGGCAGGGGCGATGAGCAACGGGAACGGCACCTTGGTCCATTGGATGCCACCCTTCAGATAGCAGTCAATCTTTCCCCAGCTGTTCATCCAGAAACGTTTGTAGATACTGGCTTCCGTCACATGATAGGCATACTCACCTCCCAGGAATCCCTTCAGTCCGATGGTGTGGCCAACAGTAAAGACAGGCGCGTCGAGGTTAATCTTGATACGGCGCTGCTTGGTGTTGATGAATGTCTCACCAGGCGCAAAGCGCAGCTCGCCATGAATCTCGGTGGTACGTATCCGTCCGTGATGCAGCTTGTCGGGATAAACGGTGGTAGGCACATCTCTCACAGGCGTAAAGAACATGTCGCCACAAGCCTCGTTCTGCTCGGTCTTGAAGCTGAACGTTGTCTTGAAGCCCCACTCCTCCTCGCGCTCGAAAGTGAGCTGCTGGCGGTTGTAGAACATCATCTTCTCCACGTTGCTCCACTTGAACGAAGTGAACACATTATCCTTATCGGTGTGCACGAACTTGTCGGAGGGCGAGCAGACATCGTAGGTAGAGGTGAACGAAAGGGTGCGCTTGGGAAACTCGCGTGGTAGATACTCTTTCTTGTTGAACGAGTAGGTCAGGTCTGCCTTATAATAGTTCTTCTTGCTGTCCCAGCCACGCGCATAGTAGCCAGAGAAGAACCAATGCGGATTCAGGTTGGCGGTTGTCTGTGCGCTGACACGCGTACGCAGTCCGTCAATCGAATTATGGGTAATCATGGTGTTGATCGGGCCAATGTCCACCTTGTTGGGCTTATCGTGCGGAGCCGTCTCGACAAAGTTCTCGATGAGCGCCTTCAATCCGAAGACAATATACTTGAATCCCTTGATTTGCTCCAGATTGTGGATAAACTGGTCCATGGAGCTCTCGCTCTTGGTCAGCTCCACCCCTCGGTACTCGTTCCAGAAGGCCTCGTCGCGCATCATCACATCGGCATCCCGCTTCACCTTGGCCTTGCCCTTGAACAGCTGCTTGGGCAGTTCGTCAAAGCCATAATCGCTCATTCGCGTCGTTCGTATGACAAGAGCCTTGCTTAGGAACTTCGTCAGCGACATCTCGACAAACATGTCGTCGACTGTGAGAACCCACTCGCCATTAGGCAGTTTGGAGTATTCCTGCCGTACCTGCAGATTCTCCACGAAGTTCACATCGCTGCGCTTGGGAATCGTCAGGTTGCAGCGCTTTACGTGCAGCGTTGAGTCGGCCAGCACATACAACTCGCCACGGAAGCCGAAGTCTTGCTGGTTGTTCGGAACGAACTGCAGATGATAGCACAGGTCGCGCTCCACATAGACAGTGTCCTCAATGTAGAAACGGTAGAACGAAACGGCATCCTTGCCAATAGGACTGGTAAACGGATACTGCAACAGGCGCACCTGGTCGTCGTAGATATCCACATCGGTAAACACGTCCTTCAGCGCCGTATTCAGAATGTCTCCCGTCTCGATGAGGTGGTTGATACCCGTCGAGTTCTGGCCCTTCACAATCTCTTTTTCGGAATGCGGGTCTTTACGGTAAATATGCTGGGTAACGGTCTCGTCAACGCTGACGGGCAGAATAAGCTTGTTGTTCAACGGACATACCTCCACCTGGTTGAGCAGCCATTGCTTCTTCTGGAATTTGGGGTCTTCCAAATCCATCGGTTTCAGGTCGTTCATTGCCAGCGTAATCTTCTGATACTTAGTAAACTGGTAATAAGGATGATTGTCGAGCGCGGTCTTCTTCTTAGCGGCAATCACACGCTTCATCAGCTCGACCGCAGGATTATCCTTACGCGAGTACCTGCTCTTGCGCTTCGACCGGACCTCAACGTTTTTCAAGGTGCGGCTCTCCGGCTTCAACCTGATGCGCAACTCCGAGCGTGTCTTTCCCTGAATCTGTATATCCTGACTTCTGTAACCCAGTGCCGAGACGGTCAGCGTCCATCCGTTGTGACGCTCAATCTCGAACACGCCTGCCTGATTGGCAGATACCATCACATGGTGTCCGCGGTAGATAGCGCTGGCAAACGAAATGCTGTCGCCTGTTGTCGCGTCTATCACCACGCCCTTAATTTGTTGTGCGCTGACATTCAAAGCCATCATCAACAAAGTAAGGCTTATTATCATTATCCTCTTTTTCAATACCATGGACCTTAATCTTCTCACACTGTCATTTTTTACTTAACACTTCGCTGATGTCCGTAATCACCTGATCTGGAATGCTCTCGTCGTAGGTCTCGTCGGTCCATCCCTCGCCTTTGAACCAGATGGTGCGGCAGCCTGCTTTCTTGGCTGGCAGAACATCCTTGTAGAAACTGTCGCCAACCACCGTTACATCCTCTGCAGGCAGCCCAAGAGCCTCAACACCAAGCTTAAAGATGCGGTAGTCGGGCTTTCGGATACCTACAACAGCCGACTCTATCACGCTATCGAACAAATGGTCGAGCTCGAACTCCTGAAGCACCACGTTGATGTTGCCGTAAAAATTGCTCACCAGCACCATCGGATAGTCTTTGCGCAGAATCTCCAGCACCTCACGGCTATGAGCTACGGAGGCACACACCTCGCCATACAGATCCTCCAAAAGCTCCTTGAACATCATCTTCAACACGTCCTCGCGAGGATCCCAATAGCCTCGCTCCATCAAGTACTCCAACTCGATGCGCAGCTTCACCTCAAGCACCTTGTAGAACGTGTAGGACGGCTGGATGATGGGATTGGAGCCCAACGTCCTCTCTGCATGCACATAAGCCTCGCGGAACTGCTGCTCGTTCACAGGCACATGATGACGCTCGTAGGCATGCCACAACTTCTTACCCCAGTGGCAACCAGCTGTGTCGAGCGTTCCACCATAATCGAATATATATCCTTTTGTCATTGATTGTTCTGTTTTTTCTTCTTACTTCTCTTGAATCATTTTCTTCGTCAGACTCTCACAGAGGGTCTCATGCTTGCGGTGCATATAAACATACAGTATCGACATGATGATGATTTCAATCAGGAAATACACCCACGGGCAATTCAGCAAGGCGGTCACGTAGATACAGATGGCCCGGGTGTTGAATGTCAGGATGTTCGTATACTTCATCAGCGGACGGCTGCCCTCAAGGAACTCCTGCCGTATCTGCTCTTTCAAGCCACCTGCCGTTTCGGGCTGGTTGTCAGTTTGATAAGCCTTGAAGAACTGCTGGAACTTCGGAGTACGCTTCTCCTGACTCTTGCAGTAATTCGCATAGTTATAGAAGAACAAGCATCCAAGCCAGTCTTTCTTCGCCTTCATCTCCTCGTACACCTTGCGCTGCTGCTCGTAATTGTCAAGCTCAGAACCACTCTTGCCCTTCAGGAAAAAGAGATGAATATTGCGGTAATAGTCTGACAGTGAGCTCTGGGGCGAGTGGCACAGAAAACCGGCAATACTGCCCAACACCCATATCCAGATGCCCCATGTCTGCTCCATTCCCGGAATCTTCTGCCCGTCCATACGCATACATAAAGCCGCGTAGATGGCAACAAACCACACATCACCGGAGAAACCGTCTAACATTCGCCCAATCAGAGTTTTCTTGCCAGTCAGCCGAGCCATCTGACCGTCTGTCGAGTCACAGAAATTGGCAAACATCAGCAGGAGAACACCTGCCAGATTGTGCCACAAATCAGTAAAGTAGAAGCAGATGCCCGCTCCTACTCCCAAGAATATCGAAAGAATGGTGATCACGTTGGGATGTACGCCCAACTTGTTCCAAAACAAGGCAAACACCAATCCTATCGGCCGCGTGAAATGCACATCGAGCCATTCCTCCGTATCGTTTGACTTGAAAGATGCCTGGAGCATCTCCTTAAATTTTCCACTCATCACTTAAATCTTTTCACTTTTTACTTATTATTTTTCCAGCCACTGCATCAGCTGCCTCTTCACGGCAGCGAGAGAAACTGGGCCAATCATTGAAGTCAATGACTGCCAACGAACCGTCTTCCCGTACGACACAATCGCCCCCATAAACGTCCACATGTGTCAGCGCTGCCAACTTTTCTGCCTCGTCTACCAGCTGCCTCACGTCGAAAGCATAATGATGGGCCTTACCGTTGTGCCCCTCAGCACCGAACTTAGATATTCCATCATCGGCAGGATAGAAATAACGGAAAAAACCGGTGCCGCAGACACCATAGAACTTAATCAGGTCGCCTGCCACATGAGCACTCACCACCTGCTCGCTGATGCCACGCTCAGCCATACGCTGACGAGCAACAGCCAGTTCCTGCTCATTGGCACAAAACACGACATCGTCTTTCTCCTCAGCAGGTCCGTCGCCACGCTTCAGCCAATAACCATCAGTACTTTCCAGTGGGGGCATCAGCACGCCCTCGGCCCTCATCATGTCGTCGAGCACTTTGCGATGACAACACAATTCAATGCCCTCAGCACTATTGACGCACCGCACACCACTCTCCGACAGGATGCGCAAGGCTTCAGGCGAACGGGCCATCGACAAGCACAAGTCTGCATTCACGACATTGAGTTCTTTCTCGTGAACGAACGATACGCTATGCCCCCTCGCGCTGAGCCGTTTGCCCACCGCATCGAGTATTGCCCGGTCTTTCTCTGCCGAGTTGGGCGAATAGCGATTGTCCCTATAAACACACAGAATCCTCAATTTCCAATCTTTAAAAAAGCCTCTGCCTTGGCGATGTCGCTGGCATGGTCGATGTCAAGTACTTTGGTGAAGGGGAAAGCCTCCAGTTCCAGACCGTCACGAATCAGTCCGCGCTGGAAATTACGCATGCGGCTCTCTCCATTCTCCATGCAACGGTTCAATGTCTGAATAGCCGATGGTCTCAAGCCATAGATGCCGCCACTGATATACAGCGTGCCGGGGATTGAGGGACGATTGTTGAGAAGCACTTCCTCTTTCGTATCGAAAAAGCCTGTAATATGCTGGTATTCAGCATCGTTCAAGGCATTATTCTCTCCAGCCTCAACCCCTACATACAACGGTTTCTCGTCGTCGATATAATCGGTGACACCCATCATGCCATCTGCCTCCGACTGTTCGAAAGCAGCTACATAGCGACGGAAGTCATCCTCACGGAAAATTGTGTCTACGGTAGTCAGAACGAACGGACCATCACCTAAAAAGCGGCTGATCTCGAAGAAACTATGCATCGAACTGGGCGTACTTTTCACGATATACCTCAGTGGCACACGGCAGCCGTTCAGTCCGTCACGTTCCAGTTCCGCAAGATGCTCGCCAACGGCTTTCATCAAATCATTGCAGATGACAATAATTTCTGTAGCGTTGTTATCCATGAAAATACGAATCAGCCTGTCAATCAGCTGTTCACCATTCACCCGCACCAATGGTTTGGGAGCCTGAACTCCCTCCTGAGCAAGTCGCGAGCCCTCGCCCGCAGCTATAATAGCATATTTCATTCCAGCGTTTATCGATAAAAACGCTGCAAAATTATATATAAAAGGTGAAAACAGAAAACTTTTTAGCATTTTTTTGTTTTCACCTTAGTGGGTTTATGATATATTGTCAGTCGGCAATGTTCAATTTTTCCATATTGATGTCGCCATTGCCCGTCTTCCTCATATCCATCTTACGCGCATCCCCGGCCACCGTGATATCCCCATTGCCTGTCAGGAGCATGTTCACGTAACCGCAAGTCAGTCCCTCTACCGTAATGTCGCCATTGCCCGTCAGCTGCAGGTCCAGCCGGTCGCAGATGAGATCATTGAAATCAATATCACCGTTGCCTGTCAGACTAAGCGTCAGATGATCGGTGTCCACATGTCCGTCAGCAGTAAAATCACCGTTGCCTGTCATGTTCACAGCAATCAAATCGGGGGAGGTAACTAATACCTTAACACTTCCACGGAATCCGGAAACACTCAGAGGCTTCATCTTGATGAACAATGTGCCTTCTTCCACCCGTATGTCGGTAGCGTTGAGCAACCGCTCTTTACCTTCCACCAAAACTGAGATTGAGTCGCCCTGGACATACTCCACATCGAAATTACCCGCAATGTTTATCCTCTCAAATTCGGCAACACGCACGTTGCGGGTAACATGCTTGCTGCGGTCGGTGCCCGTGCGCACTACGCAACCGGTTGTCAACGTTGCCAACGCAGCCATAACGGCTATGGCAGTGAGAATGTTTCTTTTTTTCATCTTCGATAAATTGTTTTTATTGTTGTTTCATTTCCTGATTATTAGACGAAAGAAAAACACGAAAAGTTGCAGCATTACAGAAAAAAAGTTATTCTCACAATGAGTTTCAGAAAGGCCAGGAACTAATGGGACGAGACAACAGATGACAGTCTCATGCTTTTGGCAGCGAGCTCAGATCCGTGTACCGAGGCCATTGCCCCCTAAAAAGGCTGTTTGGGATTAGTGTCACAAAACCGGAAAACGCATTTATTATCAGCCGGTTATCTTAAGTGTAACTATCCAAGACAAGTGTCACTAGTGCAAAAGGCTACTAAAGAATTCTTTCTAACCCATTGTTAATTTGCAAATGAGGTTGCAATTGATCTACTAATTACATGGCAATTGATTCATAAATTAGACTTGAATTAGGCACAAATTGAGCTACAATCAGGCATTAATTACGCTCTAATTAGGCATCAATCGATAGTATAACTAATAGACTACTTAGGATGCAATTCGTGCCTAATTAGACTTTAATTGATATATTAATTACAACTATGAGCTTCCAAAAAGAAATTCCGAACAGAAAAAGAGCGGTCCTCTGCTGAAGACCGCTCGATATAAATTGGTAAGCTCGGGTCTACTGATGCCTTTTGAACTGTCACATTCGGGGAGGGTAATTTTCAGAGCAAACAGTAACTATAATGAGGATAATTACCCTTACTTGCTGTTATCCTCGGCATTCATAGGACATGGTAATCACCACCTTTTCATTCCCCTCGTTGCCTTCCATTCAAAATGGTTCAGAAAAGCAGTTCTTGGTCCTCGCAATCACAGTGAGTAAAGCCCATCTCACGGGCCTTCTCCTGATTCATGGTAAAATAGACAGCATCGCCCTCGGTGCACAGCTCGTCCATGGAGTTGCGAATCTCAACATGTATGAAAGCCACCTGCCGTTTCATCTCGGTCAGTCGGGCACGGATGGTAATCTGTGGCTCGGTAGTCATGATGCTCTTACGGTATTTCACCTCAAGGCGGTTGGTGACGCCGCTGGTCTGCAACTTGCGGAATACCACCCACGACGCGCACTCGTCGATGAGCGTAGCCTGTATGCCACCGTGCAGTGTGTCAATCCACCCCTGATAGTGGGTCTGCGGTTTCCAGAAACAGACGATATCGTCGCCATCCTCGTAGAACTCCATTTTCACCCCAAGAGGATTGTCGGGACTACATCCAAAACAGTCGTAGCCTTCTTTATGTACCCAATGATTCTTGATTTTTCTCATAGTCTTTCGGTATTATTCAAAAGTTTCACCTCTAATGCTATAGGTCACAAACGGAAACCATCTGTTCCTGCATAGACATTGCAAAATTAGCATTTTCCACGAAATCTCCAAAGAATTATGAGTATTAGTTAGTCTTGTGACCCATTTTTATATCCAACAAAACAACCATCACAAATAGTAGTTACAACCGTTATAAGTGTGGTTTGCAACGGTTATAAGTGCTGTTTACGACCGTTGTATATGCCTTCTAGAATCGTAGAAAGCCCTTCTAGAAATGTAGAAAGCCATTACAAAAAAAATCAAGTTAACAACCATAATTTAATATCACAACATCACACCTTAACTATCTGATAGTCAGCGGGTGTGATGTTGTGAAATTACTTTTCAAAAAAATCTGATAGAGAAGAGATCTTTACTGGCATCTGGCGGGAAGATTCTTCAATCCCTTCAGCTGCTCTTTCGTGGCCTCCACGATGCTGATGGCATAGCCGCCACCGGGAGCTGCCGTGAGTTTCAAAGCGGATTTTGCCGTGACAACTCCTTTGCGAATGACGTAAGCGTGCGGATTGTCTTTGTAGTGGGCATCGCTGGCATCAGCATAAACAGTGGCTATATATTCCTTGCCAGGGTCGAGGAAGTTGAGTCTGAGCGTTGAGGTGTGTCCGTGCTCACTGGCGGTGCAACCCACAAACCAGTTACCTGTGCCTTTAGCCTTACGGGCGGCAATGATGTAACGGCCCGGCTCTGCCTCGAGATAGCGCGAGTCGTCCCAATCGACGGCCACATCCTTAATGAACTGGAAGGCATCCATGTGGCGCTCGTAGTTCTCAATCATGTCGGCTGCCATTTGCAAGGGCGAGTACATGGTGACGTAGAGGGCCAGCTGACGCGCCAGCGTGGAGTTGACATGGTTGGGATTGTTGGGATTGTTCTTGCTCATGTCCATCTCGAAAATGCCCGGGGTATAGTCCATGGGACCACCCTGCAAACGGGTGAAAGGCAGAATGGTGGTATGGAAGGGCTTGCTGCCGTTGGTGGCCTCGTACTCTGTGCCGCGTGCAGCCTCGTTGCCAATGAGGTTAGGCCATGTGCGGCAGAGTCCGGTGGGGCGCACGGCCTCGTGGGCATTCACCATGATGTGATGGTGGGCAGCCTGCTTGACAGCATAGAGATAGTGGTTGACCATCCACTGCCCGTAGTGGTGTTCGCCACGCGGAATGATGTTGCCCACATATCCGCTCTTCACAGCGGTATAGCCATATTTGTTCATCAGCTGATATGCAGCCTCCATGTGGCGCTCGTAGTTACGCACCGATGCCGACGACTCGTGGTGCATCTGCAAGCGCACCCCCTTGGCATGGGCGTAGTCGTTCAGTGCTTTTATGTCGAAATCGGGATAAGGTGTCTGGAAGTCGAACACATAATCCTTGGAGTTGCCGAACCAGTCTTCCCATCCAACATTCCATCCTTCTACAAGCACCTGGTCGAAACCATGACGGGCAGCAAAGTCGATGTAGCGGCGCACATTGTCGTTGTTAGCGGCATGCAGCCCGTGGGGCTTTGTCTTACTATAATCCAAGTTGTCGAGCTGAACAGAAGGCAGGTCGTTGGTATATGACCATTGCTTTTTGCCGTTGATCATCTCCCACCACACACCTACATACTTCACGGGCTTAATCCATGAGGTGTCCTCCAACTTACAAGGCTCGTTCAGATTGAGAATAAGGTTTGAGGCCAGTATGTCGCGTGCGTCGTCGCTTACCATGACGGTGCGCCAGGGTGTTTTGCATGGTGTTTGCAAATGACCTTTATTGCCTTGTGCGTCAGGCGTGAGCCACGACTCGAAAACCATATTCTTGTCGTCGAGATTCAAGTGCATGCACGAATAGTCGATAAGGGCAGCCTCGTGAATGTTGATGTAGAGCCCATTGGCGGTCTTCATCTGCAATGCCGTCTGCACACCAGTCTCGGAGAACGGAGTCTGCGAGGCATTGGGCGTAATGGCCTCACGCATGTGGCTGCGAATGCCAGAGAGCGGTGTTTCCATATAGTCGTACTCCTGCGTGTCGTAGTCGCCGGGAATCCACCATGCCGTATGGTCGCCAGTCATGGCAAACTGGGTGTGCTCTTCCTTGATGACAAAATAGTTGAGACTGCCTTCCTGCGGAAACTCATAGCGAAAGCCAACGCCCTCGTCATAGACGCGGAAGCGGATGTTCATCTTGCGGTTGGTGGAAGTCTGCGTAAGCCGAACGAGCAGTTCGTTGTAGTGGTTGCGAATGTCGCGGGTCTCTCCCCACACGGGTTGCCAGGTCTCGTCCATGGTGCTTGTCTCCTCGCCATTCAGGGCAAAGCCATTGAGCAGTTTTTTTGCATTCACCAGTTCAAAACCGAGCCGGCTGGGGCGTATCACTTCTTGTCCACGATAGAGCACCTGATAGGTGGGAACGGTATTATCAAGGGAAAACTTGACGGTGATGTTTCCATTGGGCGATGCCACCTCGCTGGCATTGACGACCAGCGTAAGAAACAGCGAGAAAAGGGCAAATATATACTTTTTCATTTCGTGATGGTTTTATGATGTGAGAATATTGCGGAATTGTTTCACTTGCTTAAGAGCACTATCTTGCATCCATGAGCAGGAATCGTGGCCGAGAGTGTGCTGGCAGCTCCCTCGTCGGCATGGCGCCAAAGGTCGCGGACCTTTGCTTCGCCACTGATACCCAGCTGACTCAAAGCCACGCTGACGGTCTGCGATTGGTCGCTGCGGTTGAATAGTCCCACCACATGATTGCCATTGGTGAGAGATCCATGCCATATCTCGCTGTTACCGTCGCCAAGCTTGTCGCTCAGAGGCTGTCCCACAAAACCGTCGCGCCGCAACTGCAACAGTTCGTCGTTGGTGTAGAACGGGAGTGCATCGCCAATAGTAGAGGGCAGGTCGGCCACGGCTACAGGGCCACCGGCCATGAGCTGCAACGAGACGGCAGTCTGGCGTTCAGCGTCGCTGGTGTAACGATTAAGCCGCAGGAAGTCGCCGTCGAGAATCACCTTGTCGCGTCCAGCAATGTGCGACCAGTAGATGAAACCATCAAACTGGTTCATGCAGTTGGGCCACGTCGTGTAAGACCGTCCTTTCTCCTGTGCCGATGTGTGCTGCCATCCACCGTTGCCCGTGTCGGCCACGATGCGTACCATATTGCCATAACGGGCCTCCACCTCGGCATCGTTGTTCAGGTGAGGCATCACTAACGATGTGAAGATGCCATACTTCTTGGCCGACTGGGCGATATAAGCCAACGCACGGGCATAAGCCTCACGGCCGTAGCCACGCCCCACAGTGCCCATGGCACGGTCGCGGCCATCCTCATACCAAGAGAGAAAGTCCATGCGGATGAAGTCGACGCCCAGTTCCTTGTAGTGGCGGAAGAAGCCGTCGATATACTCACGGGCGCCTTCTTTCTCGCTCACAACCCATGTGAACCACTGATCTTGTGCAGTAGGATTCTGCACCTGAGTGGAACCGTCGTAAACAAGCTGGCCGAAGGTGCGGTCGGTACCCTCAATCTTGGTGTCCAGCGAACCGTGAATCCACAAAGGATTGTCGTAAACACCAAGCCGAAGCCCGCGGGCTTTACACTTGGCAGACAGGTCGGCAAGCGACATAGAGCCATAGTGGGTCATATAGCCCGATGCGTCTTTTGCCAGCATCGGAATAAAGCCGTCGGTACACACCATGTCATAGCCGTAGGGTTTCAGACGGGTGGCCACCCAGTCGATGACCTCGTCCCACTGTGCCTCGGTAAAGTCCATATCGTTGCCGCTCACACCAGCACGTTCCTGTTCGTAAGCATATTCGTAGATGCTCCAGTAGAGCGGTGCATTCTGACCTTCGTGGATGCCCTCAACCACCGGCAGCTCAGGCAGTTCGTACTTCGGCGGATAGCGCATTTCTATATCATTGGTACAGGCATTGAGCAATATCGCCATCAGACCTGTCAGCAGAAAAATAATTCTTTTCATATCTCAATTATCAATTGTCAATTGTCAATTATCAATTATTTACATAGTCTCTACAGAAAGGGTCCACGCCTTCAGGTCGAACTTCAGACGATATTGTCCTTCCTCCTCTACCTTCCATTTGTCATCGGGCGAAGCCGTGAAGACAAACTCGGTATTCTCCACACCGCTCTTGCTGATTTTGCAGTTGGCAAACGTAGGACGTACGAACGACACATCCCAGCTGCCCGTTTGTGTACAGGCTTTCAGCTCGCCTACGGTCAGTTTCCCCTCATAGACAAACACATACTGCGACTCTTTCTTCAGCTGCGTAGGAGCATCGATGCTCCAGCCGTTGGGTGTGGCATCGCCTACGATGTAGAGCGCCTCGGTTTCCAGCGGCTGTTTGCTTGTCAGCTTCTCGGCCTTGATGGTGTAGTGTTCCAGGTCGAAGGTGATGCGATACTGGCCGGCCTCAGTCACATTCCACTTGTCGTCGGGAGAGGTGGTGAAAACAAAGTCATTGCTCTCGACTCCGCTCAGGCTGATTTTGCAACCACCGAAGGTAGGCCGGATGAACGATACGCCCCAGTCGCCTGTCTGCGTGCAGGCTTTCAGTTCGCCCGTCATCAGTTCGCCCTCATACTTAAATATGTATTTCGACACCTTCGTCAGCTGCGTAGGTGCGTCGATGCTCCAGCCATTGGGAGTGGCATCGCCCACGATATACACGGCCTCGGCCTCGATGGGTTGCTTGTCGGATGCAGGAATCTCGCCCAGATACTCCACTTTTGCTTTCCAGTGCTCTAGGTCGAGCGTCAGTCGGTACATGCCGCTCTCCTCCACCTGCCACTTGTCGTCAGGACCCGTGGTGAAGACAAAATCCTCGCTCTCTATACCACTCTTGTTGATTTTGCAGCCACCAAACGTCGGGCGGATGAAGGGTGCATTCCAATCGCCCGTCTGTGTGCACGCTTTCAGCTCGCCTGCAGTCAGGGCTCCCTCATACTTAAAGACATATTGTGACACTTTTTCCATCTGTGAGGGCGCATCGATGTTCCAACCGTTGGGGGCGGCATCGCCTACGATATACACTGCCTCTGCCTCAATAGGCTCAATGACAGGCGCATCGGGCTCGCCCAGATACTCGGTGGACATGGTCCACTGGCGCAGATTGAACATCAAACGGTACTTGCCTGCCTCGGCCACACGCCATTTGTCGTCAGGATCGCCAGCATGCATGGCAAACTGGGCATCACTGATGTTGTTGCGTGAAATCTCTGTACCATTCACAGTGGGACGGATGAACGGAGCATCCCAGCTGCCCGTAGTCAGACATAGCTTAATCTCGCCCGTACGCAGTTCTCCTTCCCAGCTGAACACCAGCGCGTCGTCGCCAGTCACCTGCAACGGAGTAGGGTTGCCAATGTCCCAGCCATTGGGAGTGGCATCGCCCACCATATATAGAGTGGATGTCTTGATGGGCAGGTCTCCCTCGATAATCTTCAAGTCTTTCTCGCCCTCACAAGCTGTCAGACCGACAGCCAGCAACATGCCAGCCAATATTGTAAACAAACCATTCAGTTTCATACTCATTATCAATTATCAATTGTCAATTATCAATTATTATACCCCGGATTCTGCACCAGTTTAGGATTGGCATTCAGAATAGGACGCATGATGGGGAAAATCTCAGTGTGAGCGTCGGCATCGGGAGTCTTGTCCCACCATGAACCGCTCGTGAACTTACCAAAACGAATGAGGTCAATGCGACGACGGCCCTCGGCGAAGAACTCACGTCCCCACTCGTCGAGCATCTCCTGCAGGTCTAGATTGGCATTGCCTTCGGGGGCATAAAGCACTTCCTGAAGATTGCCAGTGGGATAGTTGCGACTTCGCACACTGTTCAACAGACGGGCTGCCTCTGCCTTACGGCCCTGACGCAGCTTGCACTCAGCCAGCGAATAGATAATCTCAGGCAGACGGATCTCGGTGTAGTCGCTCTCCATCTGGTGAGCATCCTCGTCGGTATAGAAAGGATATTTGGCGAAATGCCAACCCGAATTGTGGTCGCCATCGCGCAGCGTGCTGCTTGTAGCCGTAAGCCAGCGGTCGGGCTGTAACGACTGGAACTTACCTACGGCATCGCGGATATAGAGATCGTAAGGCACCTCAGGAGCCTGAACACGGCGGGTTTGTCCGCTCTCATCCTGATATTCCAGATAACCATAAACAAACATTCCCTCACGGCGGTTGTTGCCCAAGTTACGATAAAGTTTCATGCGCTCGTCACCGTCGTACTTGCGGAACTTCTCTACGGGCATTCCCAACTCGTAGTTCAGCATCACGCCATTGGGAGCATAACTGGGCGAAGCGGCATACTTAGTATTGTGGTCGCCGGCCTTACACTTCGAGTCACCCAAATAGTAGCGGGCACGAGCAGGTACCGTCCACCAAAACGTGTCGCCTTGATAGTGCCAATAGCTATAGCCGGGAGCACCGGGGAAACCGAAAATCACCTCGTCGCAAGCATCGTTGTTCCAGTCGAAGGCTGCATCCCAGCGATCGGCCACCCGATACTGTCCGTATTGTCCGTCAACAATGGCCTGTGCCACCTCGGCACACTCGTCGTAACGGTCCTCACCGATATACACATGGGCATTCAGGTAGAGGCGCACCAACAAGGCTGCAGCGCCAGCCTTTGTCCACTGGCCTTGCAATTGTCCGTTGCCAGCACCCAGCTCGCTCTTCTCGGCCAACAGGGGCAGACACTCCTTCAGGTCATTCTCTATAAAATCGAACACCACACGCGGCTCTACCTGGGTCTCGGTGTTCTGGCTCACATCGCCATAGCTAACAGCCAGTGGCACATGACGGAAACCGTCGAGCAGACGGATATAGAACCATGCACGCAGCACACGGCATTGAGCCTTCAGATTGTCGAACTCGGCATCGGTAAAGCCCAAACGGGGGGCATCAAGTTTCTCCAAATCCTCAATCACATAGTTGCATTGCATAATGCCCTGGAAACAACCGTTCCACTCGCTCTGAGCGTCACCGCCATCCTCCACATTCCACTCATGATAGTGCAGACGGCGCCACTTGCCGCCATCGTCCCACCATCCGTCGCGAGTAGGCGTTATCAGCTGGTCGGCGGTAAGCTCGTTCAGCACATGACGGCTCTGAATGCTCCAGAACGCATGTTCGAAGGGACGGAAAGTGGCTCTCACCACATCGTTCTTTGTATTGTAATAGTTCTGTGTGCCCACCTGGTCGTAGAGCGTCTCATCCAAATCGGTGCAGCTGGTAAGGGCGGTAAGCCCGACGGCTGCAGAGAGTATATAATAATGTAATGGCTTCATATCTTTATACCTAATTATCAATTCTCAATTATCAATTTTCAATGTTAGAAGTCTACTTGCAGACCAACAATAAACTGGCGCGTAGAAGGAAAATAGGTTCGCGATCCCTGTGCACCGGGAGTAAGACCATTCACCTGATATGTAGAAGGATCCACACCGCTGAACTTGGTCAGGGTGACGAGGTTCTTGGCAGTGCCATAGACACGGATGCGGTCAATGAAACGCCAGTCTTTGGGTCTGAACGTATAACCCAGCGTCAGCATGTCGAGTTTCAGATAGTCGCCGCGCTCAAGGAAATAATCGCAAACCACGGGGTTGGCCGTTCCGGCAATGTCGAAGTTCTTTGCGTATGCTTTCTGCAGGCGGTTGCCCGTGAAGTTGCGTGTGCCGTAGTAGAAATCGTGGATGTTGAAAATGTCGTAGAAGAATGCTCCACGGAAGAACAACGACAAATCAAAATTACGATAACGGAAATTGTGGGTTGACGAGAGGGTGAATTTCGGCATACCGTTGCCTACCACCCGGCGATCTTCATCGCTGGCCTGTGAGGCACGGATGATATCACCGTCCTTGTCGTAAACAAGCCACTCGCCGTCGGTGGTATGACCAGCATATTCCCACATATAGAAATTACCAAGCGACTCGCCTTTCTGGATACGCTGCAGGTTATAGAAAGGATAGGGATCTTCGGTGCCGCTCACATCGTAGAAATCTTGTCCTACATACTCGGAGTTGCTGAAATCGACAAACTTATTGTTCATCGTCGAGCCTACCAGACTGATGTCGTAGCCAATATCCTTTGCGCTGACGGCACGGAAATTCAAATCGAACTCAAAACCGGTATTCTTCATGGTGCCGACGTTGACGAATGTCTCATCAAACAGATAGGGTGGCACCGACACTTTGTAGTTTCCGAGCAAATCCTGCTGACGGCGGCTGAAGTAGTTAAACGAACCATACAGACGGTTGTTGAACAACGAGAAGTCAACACCCACATTCCAGTTTTTGCCTTTCTCCCATTTCAAATCAGGGTTCACGTTTTTCGACGGTCCCCACACTTGGAAGTATTTGCCATTATAGAAATAATAGCCAAAGCCCGTCATGGTGTTGAGCGAGAGATAACTGCCAAAGTCCTGATTACCAGTAACACCGAAGTCGGCACGCAGTTTCAGGTCGCTGATCCACTCGATATCGCGCATGAATTTCTCTGACGAGATGCGCCATCCGGCCGATACGGCAGGGAAGTTACCCCACTTATTGTCTGAACCGAATTTAGACGATCCTTCATGCCGCAGAGAGGCTGTAAAAAGATAGCGTCCGTCGTAATCGTAGCTTACGCGTCCGAAGAAAGAAATAAGTTTGGCGTCATTCTTGTAACTGCCCATAAGCACCTCGCCTTCTTCCTTGGCATACTCACCCGAACCAAGATTGTCAGCACCAAGGCCATCGTTGGGGAAATCCTTATTCTCGGCATTAAAGCCAGAGTAACGAGAATACTGGTAGGAGTAGCCGGCCATTCCTTTCACATGATGATTGCCGAAACTGCCCGTATAGTTGGTGAGCCACTCTGCCACATACTGGCTTTCCTTGCTGTAAGACCGGCTGGCCTCACCGTCACGACCATTGTTGACAGCCTGTGTACTTGTCGACGGGCGGAACCAGCTATTGTCATTGCTATACTGATGGTCAGCAAACATGACCTGAGTCGTCAGGCTGTGGTTACCACTATCGTCTTTTGTCAATAGCGGAAGCAGGTTAAGCCGTATCGTACCATCCCAGTCGAGCAGCTTTGTGTCGGCATGGTCTTTCTCCAACCGCTGACGCTCCACAGGGTTACTTCCTACAACCTGTCCTTGGAAATTATAATAACGTACGGGATCATCTGGATCCATCAGCGGAGTTGTCGGGTTGGCCTCAATGGCATCCTTGAATACGCTCCAGTCAGCATTATCACGGTAAATCACACGTGGAGCCACATTTGCTGTAATGGTGAAGAGCCCGTTTTTCGTCGTATGCATGACAGCTGCACGTGCGCCATACTCCTCTCGCTTTGAGCGCAAGTCAATGCCATGTGCATTTCGGTAGTCGGCACTGACGCGGTAGTTACTCTTGTCATTACCGCCACTCAGGGTCAATGTGTGCTGCATGGTGGCTCCAGTGCGACTGCTCTCATCGAGCCAATCAATATTGCCGCCAAGATCAACACCCGTGTCACCCCAACCGAGGCGCACGTCGCGATAGTCCTGGGCACTCATCATCTTCAGCTCTTTGTTAATGACATCCCACGACATCTGTCCTGAATAAGAAGTATGCATCTGGCCGTCTTTACTTCCTTTCTTCGTGGTGACAACAATCACACCATTCGATCCGCGCGTTCCATAGATAGCCGATGCGGCACCATCTTTCAGCACGTCGAAAGAGGCTATGTCGTTAGGGTTGATATTAGTCAGGTTTCCACCTGGAACACCATCAATAACAATCAGCGGGCCAAGTCCGGCCGAACGAGAGCTGACACCTCGAATCTGAATGCTAGCCTGATTGTTAGGGTCACCAGTGCCTGTGTTTGTAATCGATACACCTGCCACCTTGCCTTGAATCATCATTGAGGGGTCGAGCGAGCTCACAGTGAGGAAGTTTTCCTCGCCCACATGTGAGATGGCCGACGTCAGCTCTTTCTTGTCCATGGTGCCATAACCCACGACCACCACTTCACTCAGTGTTTTCTCGTCGCTCTTCATGATAATGGTAAAATCAGTTTTGCCATTCACGGTGACTTCCTGCTTACTATAGCCTACGTAGGAAACGACCAATGTAGCATTGCCAGGAACAGTAAGAGAGAAATTTCCGTCAAGATCGGTAATGGCACCATTACTGGTTCCCTTTTGCATCACCGTGGCTCCGATAACCGTCTCGCCAGTCTCATCTTTCACAACACCCTTCACCTTAATATCCTGCGCGATAATGGCCAGCGGCATCAATAGTGCCAGCAAGCCAAGTGAGAGGCATTTTTTCAGAAGTTGTTTCTTTTCTGTCATACACTCTTTGTTTAAATTATGAAATTTAGGTTTCCTGTCGCAAAGATAATTATGTTTAGCTTAGAGAATAACTCATAGTAGATGAATAGTAAAAATGAAGTATATATATGAATATAATAAATAGCTTATAATCAGTAAATTATAAAAAGTATTAAATTATTAATAGTAAATAATAACAATTCAGGAATAATATTTATATTTGCCATTAAAACTAGTGGTTTAATGAAAAGATTTGCATTCCTACTCATTATCATAACTGTCGTAATGCCTATAAAGGCAGACAACAATCTGTTGCTTGAAAAGCTCGATTCGGTTATCAGCAACAAAACTCAATACATGAAAGCAAAGGAAGAACGCATCGCTTTTCTTAAGGGGAAACTCAGTCAAGAGAGTATGCCAGAAGACAAAATGCATACGCTGGAAGAACTCTACAACGAGTATTATGTATTCCAATTCGACTCGGCTATGGCTTATGCTAACCGTGGTGAAGCATTGGCCAAAGATTTAAAGAACGCCTATTATGTGCAGCTATTTACCATCTACAAGTCAGAGATTATGGCTATCGGTGGTCTGTATAACGAGGCCGTGGAAAACTTGAACGGGCTTCATACGGAAAAAGTAAACACAAAATTGCTATTCAAGTATCACCTTGCCTTTTTTACCATCTACACCTATTGGGCAGACTATTGTCACGACCAGGTGTTTGCACCACTCTATCGCGACAAAGCCCGCAACAGTCTTAAAATGGCATTGGAAAACATTCATGCCGACAACCCGCTCTATGAATACTACCAAGGAGAACGCCATGTATATATAGAGCCCGACAGCAAACGGGCCAAGATGCACTATCAGAATGTTCTAAACCATACCGATGAGAGTTTGCGCCCTTATGCCATGGCTGCGTTTGCCCTTGCTGGAAGCTATAGTGTAGAGGGTATCAACAAGCAATATGAGGAATATGCCATTAAAGCAGCTATTGCCGATGTGAAAGGTTGCACCATGGAGAACATGGCTTTACAGTCATTGGCTATGCACTTGTTCCAGCAGGGCAAGGCCCAGTTGGAACGGGCAGAACGATATATCAACATCTCGATGGAAGATGCCAAATTCTATAACAACCGACTGCGCATCATCGAGATTTCTCGCATATTACCGCAAATCATGTCAACCTACCAGACTACTATGAAAAAACAGAACAGGAACCTGCGTTCCAGCATCCTTTTCATATCGCTGCTGGTCATTGGTCTGGTGCTCGGTGCTTACTACATCTACCGGCAGAACAAAAAACTGGCCAGCAGAAGGCGAGAATTGGCCAAGAATAACCAACAACTGAAGAACCTGAACCAACAATTGGCAGACAGCAACAACCATCAGGCCAACCTGAACGAACAACTAAAAGAGCTGAACAAGAAACTGATTGACACCAACAAACGGCGCGAGGGGCTGGCGTCTATCTATATCGACCTATGTGCAAAATATATTGACAAATTAGGTAAATACCAGACACTCGTCAAGCGCAAAATTAAAGCCAACCAGGTGCAAGAGTTGCTCTCCACCATGTCATCAACACGAATATCTGAGGAAGATGCTGCCATCTTTCTTAATCGCTTCGACAAAGCATTTCTGGAACTATACCCTACTTTCGTGGATGAGTTTAACAGTTTGCTTAAAGACGATGCACACATTGTAACAAAGTCACCCCATGTGCTGAATACCGAGCTGCGAACTTTTGCTCTCATCCGACTCGGCGTAAAAAACACTGCCGACATTGCCGGACTATTGTTTTTATCGCCACAAACCATCTATAACTGCCGTTCGGTCATTAAAAATAAGGCGGTCAACAAAGACACTTTCGATGCAGACGTACAAAAACTATGCACCGTGATTATATTGTAATCCGATGCTAGTTGTCTTGCCACCATGCACGACAGAGCGGTCGGCAATGCCCCCTTTTGGATTTACTTTGTGCTTGAAAGTGGAAAAAAAAAGGAAAATGATTGTCATTTCAGAGAAAATACGTAAATTTGCACCACATTTTATTGTCACAACATCAGATGAGTACTGAGAATCTAACTCAAACCCTGACTCAAACGGTGGAGGAACTGTCTGAGCCAGAGTCACTCAGAGGTCTTTTCCACCAACATCGCGACGGAAATCCGTTGCCTTCGCTTCGTGCGCTCGAAGAGATTATCGAACTCTCGAGAAGCATTCTTTTTCCTGGTTTTTATGGCAAGTCTACGGTCAACATGAAGACCATCAGATACCACATTGGCGTGAATATGGAACGGCTGCACAAACTGCTGTCCGACCAGATTCTGGCCGGGTTGTGTTTTGCCTGCACTGACGAGGACGAGGACTATCAAGTGATAGCTGAGCGGCGCGGACAGGCAGAGGCACTTGCCGCTGAGATGATTACGAGGCTACCGCAGATTCGCAAAGTGCTGGCCACCGACGTCGAGGCCGCCTACAACGGCGACCCGGCCGCTGAAAGTTTCGGTGAGATTATATCATGTTATCCGGTGATTAAAGCGCTGACCAACTACCGTATCGCACACGAGCTCGTAGAGCTGGGCGTACCGCTTATCCCACGAATCATGACAGAGATGGCTCATTCAGAGACGGGCATCGACATACACCCAGGTGCACGCATCGGGAATCATTTCACAATCGACCACGGAACAGGTGTGGTCATCGGCGCTACCTGCATTATCGGCAACAACGTGAAACTATATCAAGGTGTGACACTTGGAGCAAAAAGTTTCCCACTCGACGAAAACGGCAATCCCATCAAAGGCATTCCCCGCCACCCGATTATCGGCGACAATGTGGTCATCTATGCAAACGCCACTCTGCTTGGGCGCATTACAGTTGGCGACGATTGTGTCATCGGAGCAAACGTGTGGCTCACGGAAGACATGGAGAATGGAACGAAAAAGAATCACAAATAAGACCTCCCACTTACGATTAAAATATCTACAATCAATATGGAACAAGAATTTGAACTCATTGCCAAGACGTTCATGGGCCTCGAGCCTACCTTGGCACAAGAGCTGACAGAATTAGGTGCTAAAAACGTAACCATCGGACGGAGAATGGTTTCTTTCACCGGCGACAAGGAGATGATGTATCGTGCCAACTTCCAGTTGCACACTGCCATTAAAATCCTCAAGCCTATCAAACACTTCAAGGCTCGCAGTGCCGACGAGGTCTACGAGGAGGTGATGAAGATTGACTGGAGTGAATATCTGGACAACGAGAAGACGTTTGCAGTTGACTCAGTAGTGTTCTCTGAGGAGTTCCGTCACTCAAAATTCGTGAGTTACAAAGTGAAGGACGCTATCGTTGACCAGTTCCGCGAGCGAACAGGCAAGCGCCCGAATATCTCCGTTGCCAATCCCGACATCCGGTTGAACATGCATGTGGCCGAGGACGACTGCACGTTGTCGCTCGACTCAAGCGGAGAGTCGCTGCACCGTCGAGGCTATCGCCAGGAGAGCGTGGAAGCTCCGTTGAATGAGGTTCTAGCAGCTGGTATGATTCTGCAGACAGGATGGAAAGGCGACATCGACTTCATTGACCCTATGTGTGGCAGCGGTACCCTGCTTATTGAGGCAGCGCTCATTGCCTTGAACATGAGCCCAGGCGTCTTCCGCAAGGAATATGCATTCGAGAAATGGAATGACTTCGACCAGGAGCTGTTCGACGAGATATACAACGACGACTCGACAGAGAAAGAGGCAAAGTGCCACATTTACGGTTACGATGTCGACATCAAGGCTGTGAATACTGCACGCCTGAATGTGAAGGCGGCCGGTCTGTCAAGCATCATCACCGTGGAGCAGGCTGACTTTAAGGATTTCACGCAACCGCAGCAGAAGGCCATTATCGTGACTAATCCGCCTTACGGCGAGCGCATCTCCACCCCCGACCTCATCGGTACTTACAAGATGATCGGTGAACGTCTGAAGCATGCCTTC
>JAEEGJ010007970.1_pt1 | contig 29640 bp, 23 predicted proteins | sample 8958761 | NCBI WGS metagenome assembly JAEEGJ01 (sample SAMN16246546, study PRJNA631951) | gut metagenome | biome: gut microbiome; feature: rumen; material: RS-attached | host: Bos | place: Iran: Karaj | collected 2018-10
ACTGCAGGGTGCATTCCCCGAAGGGATAAAAGCTTGCACCCTGCAGTTGGCAGCCGCCTTTCCGCCGTTATCCTAGCGAGACCGGATATCCAATTGATTGTCTTTGATGTACCGCATCACCTCCTGGGGGATGTCGGTGCAGAGATAGTCGGCGCCGAGCAGGTAAGCGAGGTGCGTGTCAGCGGTTTTCTCGCCCGGCCAGAGGTTGACCAGAACTCCCTTCTCATGGGCGTATTTGACACCGGAGCGGGAGCTTCCGTTCAGCGTGGCTGCCACACGGTGCAGGCCCATCATCTTGACCAGGTCCACCGTCTCTTGCGTGCAGGGCTTGCCCGTGATCAGCATCACTTCCGCATCCGGATGGCGCTCGCGCAGGTAGAGCAGCGGGCGCGGGTCGAAGGACGAGAAGACATAGAGCGCATCGGCGGGTTTTGAGGCCATGACCTTCGAATAGACATCTTCGCAGTACTGTTGCAACAGCAGCAGGGGATAGTCTTTCTCATTGGTCTTCATCTCCCATTCGACATAAAGGGACTCACAGTCTTTGAAGTACTCCAGCAGCTCGTCCAGGAACAGGACCGGGCTTCCGCCTTTGGTCTTCAGCGTCCGGATGTAGGCGGACTGGGTCTGCTCGATGCGTCCGGTGCCGTCGGTCATGCGCTCCAGGGTATTGTCGTGCATGATCACATACTGCCCGTCGGCGGTGATGTGGATGTCTGTTTCGAAACCGTGACAGCCGGCTTCATAGGTAGCCTTGAAGGCGCTCAGGACATTCTCCTCCTGCTCGGCACGGCCGCCTCGGTGCGCAAGGATGCGCGGTTGGGCGGAAAGGGCCGCCGCACCCGTCAGCACGGCGGCGAGAATCATCAGGAAACGTTTCATCGGCTATGCCTCCGCTTTTTGGGGACGAAGCAGTACAAAGGCGCAGAGGGCCAGGTAGGCGACGCAGACCGCGATGACGGCGAGCGAACCGATCTGGGAACCCATCTTGTCGGCGGTCAGGCCCATAAGGAGCGAGACGACACCGCCACCCACGATGCCCATGACCATCAGGCCGGAAATCTCATTGGCCTTGGCAGGCAAATGATTGATGCCCAGGGAGATGATGATGGAGAAAACGCTGGCGCTGAAGAAGCCGATAAAGCCCACGAGCGTGAGGATCAGCGCCTGTCCCTGCGCGAAGAAAAGACCTGCGAGGGCGGCCGCCACGATCACGATCGCGATTTCGAAGAACTTGCGGTCCGCGATCTTGCTCAGTGCGAAAGCGCCTACGAAAGCGCCGACGGTCTTGCAGATGAAGTAGACGGTGATGCCCAGCTGAGCATGGTCGGTGTCCAGGCCGCAGCGCTCGATCAAGAGCTTGGGAGTGATGACGTTGGTGCCCACGTCCAGGCCCACGACGGTGAAAATGCCCAGGAAGCAGAACAGGATGTACTTGTCGCCCAAAAGTTTAAGCAAGTCGCCCAGGGACGAGCCGCCTTCGGCCGGAGACTCTTCGATCTTGGTGAAGAGCAGCCAGGCGGAGGAGAGGATCGTGATGATGGCGAAAGCCGGGAACATGTATTTCCAGGAGCCGAACCATGCTGCGCAGCCCAGGGCCAGATAGGGCGCCGCGCAAGCGGAGAGAGCCTTAAGTACCTGACCGGTGGAGATGTAGCTGGACAGGGAACCCTTGCCGCCGACAACATCGGAAAGCAGGGGATTGAGGGCCACCTGGATGATGGTGTTGCCGATGCCCAGCATGGCGCAGGCGATCAGGCAGGTCGTCAGGTTGTAACTGAACAGGGGGATCAGCATGCCCAGGAAGGTGATCACGTTGCTGACCTGGACGGTCGCTTTGCGGCCGATCTTGTTCATCATGAGCGCGGTCGGGGCGCTGAGCAGCAGGAACCAGACGAAGATCGCCATCGGGATCAGTCCGGCAAGCGTCTCAGTAAGCTGAAAATCTTCCTTCACGTGGCTGGTCACGATGCCGGCCACATCGCCGAATCCCATCACCACGAAGGCGAAGAGGACGGGCAGGATTGCAGTTTTCTTGTTCATAACTATGTGTGTATTAGATTATTTGCTCTCTTTCTCCTGCCAGACGACGCGCTGGACCCGGTAGGGGAAACGCTCCTTGAGCGTCGCGGCGTTGGGGCAGGATTCCTTGTGGATCTTGATGCCGTCGGTGCGGGTCACGAAGCCGAAGACCTCGTCCCCGTAACGGGGGTTGCAGCAGGGCGCCATCTTGTATTCCAGTCCCTTGACGCCCTTGGCGTTGATGACCAGGATCTCGTCCGGGGACTGCCAGTCCTTGACGGTCTCCTTCTTTTCCTCTTCCCGCTCCGTCCGGTACACGAGCTGGCCCGGGTTGAGGATGTAGCTCTTGATCTCGTCCACGCCGATGGTGCCGTCGCCGACGGCCGCCATGAAGCTGATGACGGACGAGTACTTGAGGTAGTGCATGATGTCGTGCAGAAGGGAATCCGGCAGCGTCATCTTCCAGTTCTTGAGCCGGCGTTCCAGCAGCTCTCGGCCCTCGGCGGCCTTCTTGCGCACTTCGGCGTCCAGTTCCAGCTTGATCTTGGAGCGCGCCTTGTGCGAGACCACCCAGTTGAGCCAGTCGGCATTTGGCTTCTGGTTCTTGCCGGTCAGGATCTCCACGACGTCGCCCGTCTTGAGCTTCTCCTTGATGGAAGCCACCTTGCCGTTGATGCGTCCGCCGGTGCAGCGGCAGCCCAGGGTGGTGTGGATGCTGAAGGCGAAATCCAGCACGGAGGAGCCCACGGGCAGCATTCTCAGTTCGCCGGTAGGCGTGAAGACGAAGATTTCCTTGGACGGGGGCACGGGCAGGTCCTCGTCCTTGGCCTCGAAGGGATGCTCCAGGCGGTTGCGCACGGAGGTCAGCCAGGCCGTCAGGGTGTCGTCCTTCTTGATGCCCTTGTAGGACCAGTGGGAAGCCAGGCCGTTCTCGGCGATGTCGTCCATGCGCTTGGTGCGGATCTGCACCTCCAGGTAGGCCCCCTGCGCGTTCTTGACCGTGATGTGCAGGGATTCGTAGCCGTTGGGCTTGGGATTGGTCACCCAGTCGCGCAGGCGCTTCGTGTCGGGCTCGTACTCTTTCGTGACGTAGGAATAGACCTTCCAGCAGAGGTCCTGCTCGGTCTTGCGGTCCGCCTCGCAGTCGATGATGAAACGGATGGCGAAGACGTCAAAGACCCCCTCGAAAGGCACCTCCTGCTTCAGCATCTTGCGGTAGATCGAATAGGCGGTCTTGGTGCGGATCTTCAGCTTGTAGCGTATGCCCGCCTCCGAGAGTTCGTCCTCCAGGGGCTTGATGAATTCGTTCATCAGGCGGGCGCGGTCCTTCTCCGTGGCCTTGAGCTTGCGCGTGATGGCGCGGTACTGCTCAGGCTCCGCATAGCGGAAATAGATGTCCTCCATCTCGCTCTTGATGTTGTACAGGCCCAGCTGGTGGGCCAGCGGGATGTAGAGCATCAGGGTCTCGAGGATCTTCTGGTCCCGCGTGGCCTTGGGGAAGAGGTGGAGGTTGCGCATCACTTCCAGCCGGTCCGCGATCTTGAGCACGGTCACGCGCGGGTCGGTGGAGTATTGGACGATGAGTTTCTTGTAGTTCTCCGCCTCCAGGCGGGTGTCCTTGGGACGGATGGTGGCGATGTTGTTGAGGCCCTCGACCATCTTCAGGATCTCGTCGGGGAAGCCGGAGATGTCCACCTCGCGGTGGAAGCGGGTGGCCTCGTGGAGATAGACGGCCGCCAGGCATTCTACGCCCAGGCCGATCTCGTCGGCGGCGATGCGCGCGACTCCGTCGGCATGCTCGATGAAGGGCCTGCCGTTGCTCCTCAGATCGTCCCGCAAGGCCTCGAAGGCGATGGCGCGGGCCCTTTGGACAATGTCAGCGTCGTATCCCACCATAGATCATTTCTTTTGGGCGGCCTTGCGCTCCGCGCTCTTCTTGTTGAGTTCGGTCTGGAAGGCGCGGGCGTTCTTCATGTGCCCGTTGAGGTCCTTGGCGAAGTTGTGCGTGCCGTCGAAGGCCGAACTGGCGCAGAAGTACAGGTAGTCGCCCTCGGGGTCTAGGACCGCGTCCAGGCAGGCCTTGGTCGGGACAGAAATGGGTCCCGGTGGCAGTCCGGCGTATTTATACGTATTGTACGGGGACTCGACCTGGAGGTGCTTCAGCAGGATGCGGTTCGGCTCGTAGTCGAAGCAGTAGGCGACCGTCGGGTCGGCCTGGAGCTTCATTCCCTTCTTGAGGCGGTTGAGGTAGACGCCGGCGACCTTGGGCATCTCGGGCTCGTAGTTGGTCTCGCCCTTGACGATGGAGGCTAGCACGGAGGCCTGCTTCGGAGTCAGTCCCTGCTCCTTGGCCTTCTCGACGCGGTCGGCCGTCCAGTATTTGTCCCAGGCCTCCTTCTGTTTGTCCAGGACGTCCTTCATCGTGGAGGTCCAGTACATCTCGTAGGTGTCGGGGAAGAAGAGGGAGAAGACGTCCTGCGGCGTGAAGCCGTAGGCAGAGAGCATCGCCTTGTCGTTCAGCGCCTTGATGACGTCCAGGGAGTCGATCATCAGCTGCTTGCTGATCTTGGAGGCCAGGTCGGATTTCTTGCGCAGGGTGCCGGAAAGCGTCAGGCGGGCGGGGGTCTGCCAGCCGTTGTTGAGCATGCGGGCGACATAGACGCTCGTGTAACCCGGCTTGATCAGGTAGCGGCCCGGCTGGAGGTTTTCGGCGACCTTCTTGGCGTTGAAGGCACGGTTGAGGCTGTAGGGGCGCTTGACGCCCGCCTGGCCGATCAGGGTGCCGTACACCTCGCCGATCTCCGTTTCGGGACGCACGAAAAGGACCGCCTCCTTGCGGAAATTGGGCAGGCGGTTGTCGCTGATCCATCTCCAGACCTTGGTGAAGAGCGCGAGCAGCACGACCGCGGCGACCAGTCCGCCGATCAGGATCTTCTTGTCTATTTTCTGTTTCTTCTTCTTTTTAGCCATTACTTTCGGAGTAGGATGGTGTCACCTTCGCGCAGGCTGTGCGAGGGGGCGAAACCGTTGAGTTTCTGGATGGATTTCTGCTTGACGCCGAAGCGCTGGCAGATGTCGCGCAGGGACTCGCCGTCCCGCTCGACGATGTATTTGTCGAGGCCCTTGCGGGTCTGGTTCTTCTTGGCCTGGAGGTAGACGACCGTGCCGGGGAGCAGCTTCTCATCCGCCTGGAGGTCGTTGTAGCGCAGCAACTGCTTGTAGATGACGTTGTTCTCTTCTGCGATGATGCGGTAGTCTTCCCCTTCCAGGGAATAGAGGAAGGGCACGCCGTTCTGCTTGTAGATCTTGCGGCCCATCTGGAAATGGAACACTTCGCGCAGTTCCTTCTCCTGGGCGACCTCGGCTTGTTCCAAGGTGTTGGGGGACTCGGGGAGGCGCTCCGGCTCGGCTGTGGCCGTCGTGCCCTGCTGGCGCTTGGATTTCTTTTCCGTCTTGCCCCGCGGCTTCTTCTCGGTCCGCTTCTCCTTGGCGGCGGGCTTCGTCTCGGGTTTGGTCTGCTTGGGGAACAAGGCCCTGTCATCCAGGGGCTTATCCTTATCGGAAGAGGCCGTGGAAGGCGCCTCGGCGCCCAGGTCGGCGTATTTTCCGCCTGGCTCGAAGTCCGACGGCTTGGCCGAGTCGAAACGGCTCAGGTCGTAGTCCTCGATCAGCTTGATGAGCTTGGCGGGGTAAGCGGGATCCGTGGCGTAGCCGGCCTTCTTCAGGCCGTTCGCCCAGGCCTTGTAGTCCGTGACCGGGAAATCGAAAAGGAACTTGTAGCGGTCGCGGTAGCGCAGGAAGTCGGAGTGGTCGTGGAAGGAGTCGATGTCGGCGTCATAGACCCGGAAGCATTCGCCCTTGAGGTCGTCGTCCACCTTCATCGTCTTGCCCTTCCAGTCGTTGTGGCACTTGATGCCGAAATGGTTGTGCCCTTCCGCGGCGAGTGCCGACAGGCCGTAGCGCGACTCCAGCAGGCCCTGGGACAGGGTGATGCTGGCCGGCACGCCACTCCGGTACATTTCCGTCACGGCGATGGCCGCATAACGGTCGACATAGCGCTGCTGGGGCGTCACGTCGGCACGGAGCAGCACCGCCGCCACGATCGCCGCGGCGGCCGCAAGGACCGGCTTCAACAGTTGCGCACACTTACCCATCATACTGCGAATTTAACAAAAAATCGGGACTACCGTCACGTGTCTTTCCAGACTTTGAGATATTGTTGCAGCGCCCACATCTCGTCGCGGTATTTCGCCGCGGCGGTGAATTCGAGGGCGGCGGCCGCCGCCTTCATCTTGCGCTTGGATTCCTCCACCATCTTTTCGACCTGGCTGCGGTCCATGGCCCGGATGACGGGATCCTGGAGCACGGCCGCGAGGTCGGCGCTGATGTAGCCGTCCACGTAGGCACTGTTGCCTTCGCGCTTGGCGTCGTGGCCGAAGCCCACGACGACGTTGCCGCGGCCCAGTTCGCTCGGGCTCGGCACGTAGGTCGGGTCATCCACGGAGTTGGCGGCGCTGACGCGGCCGCTGGGGGAGTTGGCCAGCACGGGATTGACCTGGCGTCCGCGGGCCATCTGCCCCATCTCGCTGACCAGGATGTTGCTCCGGACCTCGACCTGGGTGGGCGTGATGCCGTGCAACTTGTTGTAAGCCATTTGCTTGGCGCGACGGCGGTTGGTCTCCCGTATCGTCTCTTCCATGGACTGGGTGATCTGGTCGGCGTACATGATCACGAGGCCGTTGACGTTGCGCGCGGCACGGCCGGCGGTCTGGGTCAGGGCCTTGGTCGTGCGCAGGAATCCTTCCTTGTCGGCGTCCAGGATGGCTACCAGCGACACGGTCGGGATGTCCAGGCCCTCGCGGAGCAGGTTGACGCCGATCAGCACGTCGAAATAACCGTTCTTGAAGTTCTCGATAATCTCGACGCGCTCGGAAGTATCCACGTCGGAGTGGATGTAGTTGCAGCGGATGCCGATCTTGGTCAGGTAATCGTTCAGTTCCTCGGCCATCCGCTTGGTCAGGGTGGTCACGAGCGTGCGCTCGTCCCGTTCGGCCCGGACGCGGATTTCTTCGACCAAGTCGTCCACCTGGTGCTCGATGGGCCGCACCTCGATGGGCGGGTCCAGCAGGCCGGTGGGCCGCACCAACTGTTCCACGACCAGACCTTCTGATTTCTCCAACTCGTAGTCGGAGGGCGTGGCGCTGACATAAACCTTCTGGCCCGTGATGGCCTCGAATTCATCGAAAGTGAGGGGGCGGTTGTCGGAAGCCGCCGGCAGGCGGAATCCATATTCGACCAGGATGGACTTGCGGCTGTGGTCGCCGCCGAACATCGCGTGCACCTGGGGGAGCGTGACGTGGCTCTCGTCGATGAAAGTGATGAAATCCTTGGGGAAATAGTCGATCAGGCAGAAGGGGCGCTGGCCGGGCTTGCGCCCGTCGAAATAGCGGGAATAGTTCTCGATGCCGGGGCAGTAGCCCATCTCCTTGATCATCTCCAGGTCGTATTCGACCCGCTGCTTGAGGCGCTTGGCCTCGAGGGTCTTGCCGATGCTCTCGAAATACTCCAGCTGCTTCACCAGGTCGTCCTGGATCAGGCTGACGGCCTTGATGCCGCGCTCCTTGGTCGTGACGAAATTGCGCGCCGGATAGATGTTGATTTCGTCGATGGACTCGATGCGGGCGCCCGTGACGGGGTCGATCACGCTGATCTCATCCACTTCGTCGCCGAAGAATTCGATGCGGATCGCATCGTCCGAGCCGCTGAGGTAAATGTCCACCGTGTCTCCGCGCACGCGGAAGGTACCCCGGGTGAATTCGGTCTCGGTGCGGGAATACAGGGCGTCCACCAGTTGGTAGAGCAGCCCCGTCAGGCTGCGGCGCTCGCCCCGGCGCACGACGGTGGTCTGGGCGTGGAAGTCTTCGGGGTTTCCGATGCCGTAGAGGCAGGACACGGAGGAGACGACGATGACGTCCCGCCTCCCGCTCATCAGGGCGCTGGCGGCGCTCAGGCGCAGTTTTTCGACCTGGTCGTTGATGCTCAGGTCCTTTTCGATATAGGTATCGCTCGCAGGAAGGTAGGCCTCCGGCTGGTAGTAGTCATAATAGGAGACGAAGTACTCCACGGCGTTGTCCGGGAAGAAGGCCTTGAATTCGCCGTAGAGCTGGGCCGCCAGGGTCTTGTTGTGGCTCAGGACGAGGGCCGGCCGCTGGAGGCGTTCGATGACGTTGGCCATCGTGAAGGTCTTGCCGGATCCGGTGACGCCGAGCAGCGTGACGTCGCCCACGCCCTGCGACAGGGCGCTGCAGAGCTGGTCGATCGCCTCGGGCTGGTCGCCGGAGGGTTTGTAGGAGGATTCTATCTTGAACTTCATCCGAAAAAGCGTTCTTCGAGCATCAGGCACAGGCAGTGGTACACCGGAAGATGCAATTCCTGTACCTTGAAGGTCTCGGTCGCGGGGACGTGGATGCAGACGTCCGTCAGGGCGGCGAGGCGTCCGCCTGGGGCGCCGGTGAGGCCCACGACCTTGAGTCCCTTGGCCCGGGCCGCGACGGCGGCATAGCGGATGTTGAGGCTGTTTCCGGAGGTCGTGATGCCGAGCAGGACGTCGCCGGGACGCCCGTAGCCGGCCACCTGCTGGGCGTAGACCAGGGCCGGGTCACAGTCGTTATTCCAGGCCGTCCCGAGGGCGGTATGGGCGTTCAGCGCGATGGCGGGGAGGCCCTGCTGCAGGCCTTCGCCCAGGGCGCGTCCCAGTTCAGGATCCGTCTTTTCGGCCGCTTCGCGGAAAGCGGCGTCCATGGGCCTCGGGAGGCAGAAGGACTTCATCAGTTCGCCGACGATGTGCTCGGCGTCGGCCGCCGAACCGCCGTTGCCCGCGATGAGCAGCCGGCCGCCGGCGGCGAAGGAGGCCGCGATCAGTTCGAATGCCTGCGCGATGCTCTCCCGCGCGATGGCGAGGAGGGGGTAGCGGGCGATCAGGGTGTCGAGATGTCTGTATGGATCTTGTGTCATAGAGCAGGGGGAATGGAGTCGAGTTGCATTTTCAAGGTACCTCCCCGCAGCAGGGAGCGGTGCGTGATCCGGGCGCCGTCGACCGGACGGCCGCGGAAGGTGCAGGAGCGGATGAATACGTTCTCGCGGGCGGCGTCGGCCTTGATGGTGAGCTTCCGGCCGCGGGGCAGGCGCAGGACCGCCTTCCTGAATTTGGGTGCGTTGAGATAATAATAGTCTTGCCCGGCGTTGGGGAAGAGTCCCAGCGCGCAGAAGGCGTACCAGGAGCCCATGGAACCGGTGTCTTCGTTGTCGGGATAGCCCTTGAGGGTGAATTTGCCGTTCATCAGGTGGTGGGCCCACCAGGAGGAAAGGTCCGGGCGGCCGGCGTCCGTGAAGGCGCGCAGGGTGAGGAAGCCGGGCTCGTTGTCGTATTCGGTCAGTTTGTGCTCGTAGCCGTAATTGAGCCGCTCCACGAAGGCCTCGGGACCGCCCATCAGCTCGATCAGCCGCGGCATGTCGTGCGGCACATAGTAACTGTAGGTCCAGGTCTTGCCCTCGTAGAAGGGGGAGACCCAGGAACCGTTCCATTTCGCGGGATCGAGGAAGACGAAGCTGCTGTCCGCGCGCCGGGCGTCGATGAAGCCCTTATAGCCGTGGCTCTCGAGATCGGGGTTCCAGAGATGGATCCAGCCCCCGCTGCGCTTCAGGTAGCGCTCCGCCTCTTCGGGATGACCCAGGCCTGCGGCCATCTGCGCCGCGCACCAGTCGTTGTAGGCGAATTCGAGCGTCTGCGAGGAGCTCATCAAGCAGGCGGGGATCCAGCCCAGCTCCTTGTAGCGCAGGTGGGCGCCGTCGTCCCCGTCCTGCGCGTGTCCGAGGCGCAGCGAATCGGCGTTGTGCCGGACGATCCCGTAGGCCCGCTCCCAGTCGATACCCTTGATGCCCTTGACGAAGCCGTCGCAGAGCAGGCAGTCCACGTTGTTGCCGCCCTGGTCCGACTTGCGGTCGGTGCCGGCGACGAAGGAATCCCACACGCCGCCCCGCGTCTCGAAGCGGTCGATCAGGGCCAGGACGTTGTCGCGGTAGGCATCTTCATCGATCAGGGTCAACAGGGGATAGACGGTGCGGAAGGTGTCCCAGTAGGCGTAGTTGTCGTCCCAATAGGGCTTGACGGGTGCTCCGGCGGCGTCCTGACGGACGGGCTTGCCTTCGATCAGCCTCTGGGCCATCTGTCGGTCGACCTGCACCCCGGGGCGGTCCAGGCTGCGGTCGTGGGCGAAGGTGAAGAAGCGGTACAGCCCGCTGTAGAAGAGGGTGCGGTCCTCGTCGCTGAGGGCCTCGACCTGTACGGTCGCGAGCTTGCGGTCCCAGGCCTTCCTGGCATTGTCGCGGACGGTTTCGAAGTCCCAGTCCGGGATCTCGGCGTCCAGCAGGGCCTCGGCCTGGTCGTAGCCGACGAAAGAGGTCGCGAGCTTGAGCAGGACCTGCTCGCCTTCCTCCGTGGCGAAAGTGCAATAGGAGCCGACGTGGTCGTTGCAGCCGGGAATGGCCTTGATCTCTGTCTGGCCGGGGTAGTGCCCGTAATTGAAAGCCAGGTCGTGATGGGGCAGGTCGAGGGTCGCCTGGCCGGCCGCCGCGATGCCCTTGCGCTCCTTGGAGCCGTATTCTTCGGCAGACCAGCTGCCGTATTCCGTCCAGTCTTTCTTGTCGATCTTGGCGACACACCAGAGCGCGTGGGGCTGCTCCGGCCAGCCGCCGACCATCTCGATGCGCATCCTGACGGTCCCGGTCCCGGGATCGATTTCCGACGCGCCGCTGATGACGGTCTTCGCCGCCTTGGGGAAGATGTCGCCGGCGATCGAGTGGATGGCGTCGAAGACGATGCTGGACTGCTCCGAAGCCGGATACGTCAGCCGGTACATCGCGCTGTAATGGGCGGGGGAGACTTCGACCTTGATGCCGTAGCGCTCCAGCCTCGTGGCGAAGAGATACGGCCGGGTGACCAGGTCCTCATGCTCCGATTCATGCGCGAGCAGGTCCGTCTCCAGGCCCGTCTGGGGCGAAATCAGGAAGTTGCCGTAGGTCGGCCAGCCCGTCCCGCTGACATGCAGCTGCCCGAATCCGCGGATGGGCTCGGACGGCTTGTACCCGTCGGAAGTCCCCTTGCGGCTCTGCGGCGAAGGATTGATGCTCCCGTACGGCAGCATCGGCCCGATCACGCAGTTCGACGCCCCCTTGTCCACCACCCCCACGCCCGTATCCACGAAATCCGCATAATGCTCCCTTCCGCCCGGAGTGCAGGCGGCCAGGAGCAGCAGGAACGCGGTAAACAGGGGGACTCTCATACAATCAAAGGGAGATCCGCTGGACCTCGTCGACGCCGGGGATGGTGGCGATGCCGTTCATCGTGTCGTAGAGCTCGTCTGCGGAGTGGACCTGGAAGTCGATCAGGCAGTCGACGATCTGGTCCTGGGTGACGGTGCCGATCTTGTCCATCGAGAGGTGCCTTTCCTCCGTGAAGCAGTCGATGATGTCGTGCAGGAGGTGGTAGCGGTCGATGGCGGTAATCTTGATGCGGACGGGGTAGGTCCTCTCCGGGTCGGCCTTGAAGGATGCCGAGACGATGGAGTCGCCGTTCTCGGAGGCGAGTTTGATGGCCTCGGGGCAATGCCGGTTGTGCAGGGTCAGGGTGCCGTCCGGGTCCTGGAAGCCGACCACGTCGTCGCCGGGCAGGGGATGGCAGACCGGGCAGCGCCGGAATTCGGGCTCGCCCTGGTGCTTCAGCAGTTCGTGGAGGCGCCGCCGGGCCTTGAAGGTCTTGGCGAACTCGAGCCACTCCACCTTGGGCGTGATGGCATCGCTGACGCCGATCTCCACGCAGTCGCCGCGGTGCAGCTCGGTCCGCAGGGGGCAGAGTTTGCCGTTGACGCGGGCGAACTGGGCCTTCTCGCCGATGTCGGTGTGGACCTCGTAGGCGAAATCCAGGGCGGTCGCGCCCTTCGGGAGGATGATGCCTTTCCCCTTGGGGGTGAAGGCGATGATGTCTTCGTTGTAGAGGGAGGTGCTGACGCCCTCCATGAAGAGGAACGAGTCGCTGTCGCCCGCCAGATTCTGCAGGACGGTCTTGAAACGCTCCAGCCAACTCTCTCCGCGCTCCACCACGCAGCCCAGCTTGGCATTGCGGTGCATGCGCTCGGAGCCGATGTGCAGCTCTTCCCAGGCGCCGGCCTGGTTGAGGAGCTTGACGTGGAAACTCTGGTAGCCGTTGTCCTTGGGGTTGTCGATATAGTTGTACAGGCTGCCCGGGCGCTCCTTGAAGTTTTTGGCAAGCACGGAATAGATGTACAGGGCCGTGTCTTTCTCGACGGTGTCGTGGTTGATCCAGTTGTCCATCGGCTCGTAGATCACGCGGATGTAGTGCTTGAAGGGGACGTGGGAAAAGTCACAGTTGCCCTCCCGCATGTCGCGCCAGATGCTGTACGGCTTGCGGTAGCGGACGTCCAGCCGGGCGGTCAGGCCCTTTTCCTTCAGGATGGCGTCGATCTTCTCCGTAAAGACCCGCACGGCTTCGGCCGTCCGTTCCTTGTCCTCTTCGAGCTGCCTGCCGATGAACTCGTATTCCCGCGGGCAGCGGAACTGGAAGGAGAGGTTCTCCAACTCGGACTTGACCCGGTACAGGCCCAGGCGCCCGGCCAGGGGGGCATAGAAGAAATCGGTCTCGCCCGCGATCTTCATCTGCTTGTCCGGCCGCATTCCCTCCAGGGTGCGCATGTTGTGCAGGCGGTCGCTGAGCTTGACGAGCAGGGCCCGGATGTCGTAGTGGACCGAGTCCAGGATCTGCTTGTAGTTGTCCACCTGCTTGGTGTTCTTGTATTTCTCTTTCTTGCGCTTGGTGACCGCGTCCACGAGGAAGGCCACGTCGTCGCCGAAACGCGCGCGGATGTCCTCGACCGTGTAGGGCGTGTCTTCCACGACGTCGTGGAGGAAGGCGGCGATGACGGTGTTGGCGTCCAGCTCCAGCTCTTCGGCCGCGATCTTGGCCACGGCGATGGGATGGATGATGTAGGGCTGGCCGGTCTTGCGTTTCTGGCCTTCGTGGGCCTTTTCGGCCAGGGCGTAGGCGTCCTTGATGCGCTGCAGGTCTTCCGCGCTGACGCGCGGCGCCATAACGTCGAACACGTGCTGCGCGGACTCCCGGATCTGTTCTTGCATAGTTTTTTCCATAATCGAGGCATAAAGATAGTCTTTTTTAGCGTTTTTTGGCTATTTTTGTGTAATCAAACACCGATACTATGAGCCAACTGCATGTAATCGACCATCCGATGATCCAGCACAAGCTGAGCATCCTGCGTCAAATCGAGACGGGATCCAAGGATTTCCGCGAGCTTCTTACCGAAATCTCCCTCTTGATGGGCTATGAAATCACGCGGGACCTCCCCCTCGAAGAGGTCGAGATCGAGACCCCGATCTGCAAGACGAGCGCCAAGAAGGTCTCCGGCCGCAAACTGGCCATCGTCCCCATCCTGCGGGCGGGCCTCGGCATGGTGGACGGCCTGCTGAACCTGGTCCCGGTCGCCAAGGTCGGCCACATCGGCCTCTACCGCAACGAGGAGACCCACGAGCCGGTCGAGTATTACTGCAAGCTCCCGGAAGACATCCAGGACCGTCTGGTCATCGTGACCGACCCGATGCTCGCCACCGGCGGCAGCGCGGTCGACGCCCTCTCGATGCTCAAGGCGCGGGGTTGCACCCACATCAAGCTGATGTGCCTGGTAGGCGTGCCGGAAGGCATCGCGAAGGTCCAGGCGGCCCATCCCGACGTGGACATCTTCGTCGCCGCGGTGGACGACCATCTCAACGAAAACGCCTACATCGTTCCCGGTCTGGGAGATGCAGGCGATCGCATTTTCGGCACGAAATAGCCTAGTTGCCGGTATAAATCCCGGTAAAGAGAATGACGCCGGACGTCCCCTCGGTAATCGTGTAGAGGAAAGGATGATCGGCCGTGAAGGTGACGTCACGCGGCTTTGGCGGCTCCATCCCGCTGGCACCATACCTCATTTCGACAACCGTGACGGCCGCCGCTTCGGATCCGGTCTCGTTGACCGTGATGGTAGCCTTATGGAGGACCTTTGAAATCTCGGGCGTTCCGTCCGCGTTTTCGACCAGTTCGTCGTAGGGACCGAGGGGCAGGCCCATCCCGGCTAGCAACGATTTCATGTCAATCTTGTAATCCGTCTTGAAGCCGGGCAGGCTGAGCTTCACGTTGGACAGTCCGGAATAGTTGATCTTACCGCGATCCTCGAGCAAAGCGGCGACCCCGTCTGTTTCCTTGGGCAAAAAGATGGTCATGGAATACTTGCCTCTGCCGTATGGCAGCGTCATGATCTGGCAGGATTCGGTTTCCGAATAATAGTACGTTTCCTTGATCTCCGCATGCATCATTCCAACCTTGATGTTCTGTCCGGACAGGGTCTTGAAGTTCTCGCTCTTGGTCTTGGACTTGTCGAAAGGATTCGTCCAGCGAGCGTTGAAATAGATGGCGTTCATCAGGTACATGAAGGACAGCGAATCGACGTCCTCGAGCACATCCGTGATGCGTCCGAAAGTGTGCTTGTAGCACCAGTCGTTGACATATTTCTTCACGGCATTCGGGTTGTCGAAGGACATGCTTTCCACCAAAGCGTCGTAGCAGCCTTCGACGGCCGCCTTGAAGGGTGCCTTCAGCGTACACTTGTCATTGACCAGCACTCCGTTGGCCAACGCCAGAGTGACACTCGTGTCGACCGCGGGAAGGCATTCTATCATCTTGGAACAGAAGGCGTTGATGGCATCCGTCCCTTCATAGCCCAGTACTTCGGCCAGCCTGGCGGCTACCTGGGCGTCCGCTCCGTTGCCCAGCATGCCGAGCGCGTACTGGACGCTGAGCGGGGAGAGGATGACGCTCTTCCGGTCTTGATTCGCCTCCCAGACCTTGCGGGTCAGGCGCCAGGCGAATTCATTCCCGGCCTGGACGAAGCCCTCTTCCGCCCGCGTCAAGGGGACCCGGTCGATCTGCTCGGAAGGCTTGGGGAAAGGAGCCAGGCCCGCCTCCGGATCCGGCACTTCAGGGGCCCGGTTGCAGGAAAAAGAAAGCGACAGGCAGGCCGCTGCCGTTAGGAAGATGGCGTGAATTCTTTTCATGGAAAGGGATAGATCAGCGGTTGGCCTCTTCCTGGAGTTTGAGAGTCTGCTTGAGGTTCTTCTGCTGGGTCTTCATCTCCTTCTTGGCGTCGCGGATGTCCTTCTTGGTGGCGGACAACGCCTTCTTGGAGTCCTTGATGTCCTTTTTGTTCTCCTGGATGGAGCGGTTGACCTTCTTGAGGTCGCTCTTGCTGCGGGTCAGCTGGCGCTCGATGTCCTTGATCGAAGCCTTGGTCATCGAAAGGATCTCCCGGTCGGCCTTGGAGGCCTTCTGGAGCTTCAGGGTCTCTTTCTGGACCTTCTTGGACTTATCGAGGGTCTTGATGTCGGCCTTGAGCTGGTCGGCTTCGGCCTTCAGGCGGTCGACTTCCTTGTTGGCGGAACTGATGCGGCGCTCCAGACGGCTGATCTCGCGGTTGCCGGTGCGGGCCTGGTCCTGGTAGGCTTGCTTGGCCTCATCGGCGGCCTGCTGGCTCTGCTCCACGACGTTATTGACAATCTCTGCGGTGCTTTCGGTGACGTTCTGCGCACGCAGGGCGAAGGCGGCGGAAAGCAGGAGGACGGAAATGAATAAGGTCTTTTTCATACGGTCGGTCTTTAAAATCACTGCAAGTTAGGCAAACTCGCTGAAAAAACAAACGAGGGTGTCGATAATTTGTCTATCTTTATCCTTGCCAATAAGGAAGATGCCATGACGGAAAGACTGATCGAATGTGTCCCCAATTTCAGCGAAGGGCGTGACAAGGAAACCATAGGCCGCATCGTCGCGGCCATCGCCTCCGTGGAGGGCGTCCGGGTCCTGGACGTGGATCCCGGACAGGCGGCCAACCGCACCGTCGTCACTTTCGCCGGCGCGCCCGAGGCGGTCGTGGAAGCCGCGTTCCAAGGCGCCAAGAAGGCCGCCGAATGCATCGACATGCGCCTGCACCACGGGGAGCATCCCCGTTCCGGCGCGACCGACGTGCTGCCCCTCGTTCCCGTCTCCGGCGTCACCCTGGAGGAATGCGCCGTCCTGGCCCGCACCCTCGCGGAAAGGATGTACAGTGAACTGGGCATCCCGTGCTACTGCTTCGAAGCCGCCGCCTTCCGCCCCGAGCGCCGCAACCTGGCCTGGTGCCGTGCCGGCGAATATGAGGCCCTGCCGGAAAAGATGGCCGACCCCGCCCGCAGGCCGGACTTCTGCGGAGAATGGGACGAGACCGCAGCCCGGACCGGCGCGTCCAACGTCGGCGCCCGCCCTTTCCTCATCGCCGTCAATTTCAATCTCGATTCGACCTCGGTCCCCCTGGCGACGGAAATCGCCCGGGACGTCCGCCAGAAAGGGCGGAAAGCCCTTGCTCCGGACGGGAGTCCCTTGCTGGACGCCGAAGGCCGGCCGGTCTGGATCCCCGGCACGCTCAAGGGCTGCAAGGCCCTGGGCTGGTACATCGAGGAATACGGCATCGCCCAAGTGTCGATGAACGTCACCGACATCGAAGCCACCCCGCTGCACGTCGCTTTCGAAGAGGTCTGCCGGGCCGCAGCGGCCCGCGGCCTGCGGGTGACCGGCACCGAAATCATCGGCCTGGTCCCGGAGCGGGTCCTGCTGGACGCCGGCCGCTTCTATCTGGAGCGCCGGGGCCTTTCCACCGATGTCCCGAAGGAGGAACTCATCGGGACCGCCATCCGTGCGATGTCCCTGGACGACCTGCGCCCCTTCCATCCGGAAGAGAAGGTCATCGAGTACCGCCTGCGGGATGCCGCCCGGATCTAATAATTGAACTGGAGTTCGTCCACGTAGAGCGTGCTTCCGCTGCCGCCGGTGTAATCGGCGCCGTTCCAGCTGGAGGAGAAGGTGACCACGACGTATTTCGGGGTCTTTCCGTTCTTGTACCGGATGGGGACGTCGAAGTGGATGTATCCGCCCGTGTCGCGGCTGAGCTTGAATTCACCGATGCCGATGACGTGCGGGTCGGTGTTGACATCGATGAATCGCTCGTAGTTGGTGACGATGTGATAGGGCTGTTCCCAGTCGGCCAGGAGCACCTCGACGCCCCCGATATCCGGCTTGCCCAGCTGGTCCAGGAAGGGCTCCTGGGCGAAATCCACGGGCTTGGGGATGTAGTGGATGTAGCCGGAAAGGCTCTTGGGACGGGCCGTGAAGGGGACGCCGAAAAAGAGTTCCGCGCCGGAGAGCTTGACCACGCGCCCGAAACGGCCGGCGAACAGATTCCCTGCCACGAAGGCCCAGACTACCTTCTTGCTGACGATCTTGGCCGCGGCCTTGCCCTCGCCGGGGACCGCCAAGTGCTTGTACTCGGGCACGGTGCCGTTGATTCCGAGGATGCTCAGGCCGTGGTTGGCGGTGTCCCAAACCTTCTGGCCGGGGGCCGGATCCGCAGGGTAGGGATTCCAGGCGCCCGAGCTCTTGGACCAGGTATCGAAGCTCATGTTGTAGAGCTGCGGCCCGTCCTGGGCGTGCAGGGCGGGGGACAGGAAAGCCAGCAGGAACAGAAGCCAGAGACGTCTCATGAAATGAAGCGGTTTCTGCAAATATAAGCAAAAAGGATTCCTTTTTATGCTTACCTTTGCAACACCTATGAAGAATAATCCGACCCTGGTCCGGCTTTCCCTGCTGTTGGCCCTATTGCTTTCCTCCTTGCCGCTGAGGGGGCAGGAGAAGGTGGATAAACTCTTCTTCGATATGCGGACGTCTTTCCACCAGGAGCTGACGGAGGGCGACTATACCAGCCAGCTGGTGGGGGAGTATCTCAATTTCCACATCCTCGGGCACCTCAGCCCGACGGTGGACTACCGGGTGCGGCAGCGGCTCAACAAGAAGGTGTTCGACGAACGCAACATGTTCAATGCCACGGATATCCTCTATATCAACTGGCAGGCGACGCCCCGCTGGAGTTTTACTTTCGGCAAGCATGCGGTCCTGATCGGCGGGTATGAGTATGATGCGGCGCCGATCGACGTGTATTTCTACAGCAAGTTCTGCAACAACCTTTATCAGGGTTTCACCTTCGGAGCCTCGGCGGCTTACACCTACGCGGAGGACCAGAGTGTGGTCGCCCAGATTTGCAATTCGCCCCTGTCGCTCGGTTTCCAGAACATCTATGCCTACAACCTGGCCTGGTGCGGCCAGTTCGCGCCCTGGTGGAAGACCCTCTGGAGCTTCAATCTGGTGGAGGACAGCCGCAAGAAGATGATCAACTATATCGCCTTGGGCAACCACATCCAGTCGGGAGACATCCTCTTCGACCTGGACCTGATGACCCGCAACGGCCTGGCCCAGCAGCGTTTCCTGCTGAATGACTTTTCAATCATCTCGAAGTTCATCTGGAGCGTGGGCGCGTGGAACATCTGCGCCAAAGCCGGGTATGAGCGCAACGACGCCTCCAACGTGGATGCGGACGGGCAACCCTACGATCTCGTCATCGAGCCCGGAACCACCTATCTCTACGGCGGCTGCGGGCTCGAATGGTTCCCGATGGGACGGGAAAAGCTGCGTCTGCACGCGGTGTATTATCGCGACAGCGAGGCGCACCGCAACAATATCGAACTGGGCGTCACCTGGCGGGTCAACGTCATCGGGCGCCCGTAGTCTCTACCACTTCTTCTTGAAGATGCCCTTTGCCAGGCCGCCCAGGACCTGACTCGCCAGGTCCTTCTCCTGCCGCGTCGGCTTCGGCTCCACGTACTTGTCGACGAAGAAAGTGACGTTGATCCAATTGTCGTAAGCGGCATCCGAACGGTTGAACGCGTAGCAGACGCCGTCGATGAGCTTGTAATACGTGTCGGCGTTGAGGTCGAGGGGGTTGGCGCAGCCCTTCGCCTTGAAACCGGCGTTCCGCAGCTTGGCGGCATACAACTCCACCAGATAAGGGCGGCCCCGCAGACTCAGCCTCCAGACCGGGTACCCGTTCATCGGGGTCTGCTCCTCGATTTCGAAACGCTCGCCGCCGACGTCCCAGACCGGGTACTGGCCCAGGTTGGCCTCCCAGTTGTCGAAGACAGCCTGCTCCTTGGCCTGGCGTTCCGCTTCCTCCGCCTCTGCTTCCTTCTTGGCCATCGCGACGGCTCCGGAGAACATGCCGCTGAGCCCCTTCAGGGCGTCGAGGGCCTGCTTCTGCTGCTCCTTTTGCTCTTCGGTGAGGGGCGTGGTCTGCGCCTGTCCGCCGGCTTCCGCCTTGGCGGCGGCTTCATCCACGGCCGCCTCGGCCTTCTTGGCGACGTGGTCCACCACCTCCGCCTGTTTCTCGGCCACGCGCTCCGCGACGGGCGTCACGACCTTTTTCGTGGCTTCTCCCACGGCTTTTCCGATCGCGTCACTGACAGCGCCGGAAAGAATGTTTCCTAAAAGTCCCATATCCTATGATTTAATAAGCGATTATCTTTCGTAAAGATGCATTTTTCTTCCCAAAAAACCAAATGTGTCAGGGCGTCGAGCGCTGCAGCGTTTTGTAGCGCCGCAGGGCCAGGGTGGCGTAGCAGTAGCGGCGGGTGTGGCGCCTGGGGACGAGGGCGTAGTGGAAGTGCTTCTCGCCCGCGACGGCGCGCAGGGCGTCCAAGTCGCCGTAGCCCGGAGCCGCCCAGGGGCAGCCACGGTTGTAGGCGGTGGCGGCCAGGCGGACCTGCTCATCGACGGGAAGGGTCTCCAAGCCTTCCTGCCGCCAGCTGCCGTTTTTGTCAACGGAGCCGTACGAAGCATATAGGAGCCGCAGGAACACGCCGACGTAGATGACCTGCCATTCTTCCTTCTGCAGGCGGGAGATGCGGATGCGCCGGGCCGTGGCGTTGTCGGCGGTGTCGAACCAGAGTTCGTACTGCCGGGCCAGGCCGCTGCGCATCCAGGCCTTCTCCAGTTCCTCGACGAAGGAGGGCTTCATCTGGAAGAGGCCGATGGAATAGTCGGGACCGCCGCCGCTGACGATATAGGTGCCATAGTTGGCGCTGGTCTCGATGAGGTCCTGCAGGCGGGAGTAGCGCTCCATTTCCGGCCAGACGACGGATTCCGCGATGAGCGGGTCCACGTCGTAGGACCGCCAGACTTCGTACCAGGAATCATGAGATACCCGGTCGGGGTCGGGCATGACAGAAATGGCAGCGCCCCCGGAAGAGGGCGCTGCCAGTAAGATAAAAGCCAGTATTACAGCTTGTAAGTGCATAGGACGATCTGGTACTTGCCGGCGCTTTCGCCCGTCTCGGGCATCCGGAACAGCACCCACTGGATGGCGTCCGAGCTCGCTTTCCAGCTGTCGGGGAACACCACGTCGCCCTCAGGCAACTGGATGAAACCGCCTTCGGCGTTGAAGACCACTTCCCGCTTGCCGTCCCGGGATGTCCAGGTCTGGCCGGCGGGCGTCTCGGTCTTCTTCATCTCGCTGAGCTCCTTGACGCGGGCGACGGTAAGGGGTGTCCACTTGCCGCCGCCGAACTGATAGACCTTGCCGTCGGCGTCGGAGGCGAAGATGTACTTGCCCGCGACAATCTCGTCGAAATGACGGGCGCCGAACACGGAGAACTCGGGGAACCAGCCCGTGGCCTTGCCGCCGGGCACGCCGTCCAGCGAAATCTCGCGGACCACTTCCTCGCTGTACATCGGGGGATAGTCGGAAGGGAACTGGCTGTAGGCCTCGGCCAGGATGTCGCCCGCAATGATGACCTCGTTGAGCGGGATGCGCCAGAGGGCGCACTCGGGGATGAGCTCGTCGGCGACGGCCTGGCGGTTGAGCTTGATCAGGGCGGACATATTCTCCTTGGCCGTGTTGAAACGCTTCTGGACATCGGCGGCCCAGACGGCCGCGGCCCGTTCACGGTAGGTCTTGATCAGCTCCAGCGCCTGCAGGTACAGGGGATTGTAGACGGAAGGGTCGTTCGTGGCATAGATCTGCTCCTTGAGGGCGAGCAGTTTCTTGCGGTCGGCTGCGGAGAAGCGGGCGTCGGCCCGGCTGTCGGGAATGAAGAGGAGCTTGCTCACTTCGGCGAAGTACTGGGCCATCTTCTGCTCCAGTTCCATCAGGGGAGCGGCTTTCTGGGCCGCCTGGGCCACGCCGCCGAAGGCTCCGAGCCCGCTGGAGGACATCACGGCCTTCAGGGACTCTTTCTGCATCCGCTTCTCGAAGGCGTCGGCCTCTTTCTTGAAGGAAGGGTCCTTGGCGGCCTGCTCCTTCTGGTAAGCCTTCATACGGGCGTTCAGGGCCTCCATCTCCGGGCAGGTCTTGTCCGGGTTGGGGGAATTCCTCTGGGCGCGGGCCGCAGCCTTGAAGTCGTCCGCGGTGACGCCGCAGTACTTGCGTATGTCGGCGGCGTTGCGGTCATAGACGGCGAAAGTGGCGGCCAGGGACTTGTCCGTCATCGCGTCGGCGACCTCATTGGCGGACTTGCCCTCATACTCGGCGGCCTGTTTCTCCAGGGCCTCCACGTCGATATCGCCCAGCAGGGCCTTGGCCATCTTTTCTTCCAGGCGCGCCCGCTCGGCTTCGGGAAGGTTCTCATCTTCGAGCTCGCGGATTTCGGCCTCGGTCAGGCCGAAGATTTCGCGGAGCATCTTGTTGCTCTTCTCGCGCCAGAGGAGGGTCTCCTCGTCGGCGCAGGTCGTGTCGGAGTTGAGCTCCTCCGCCCGCAGGGTTACGGCCTTGATGGCCTTGTAATAGGCGATCTGGGCCGCTTCCGTGGGGTTCGCCAGTTCCGCGGCGGACGGGACCGCCGGGAGTTCGTTCATCAGGGGAATGGGGAACTTGGCCTCCGAAAGGGTGACGGGGCCGTCCCAGCCGAAGGTGCTCTCGCGGCGGGGCGGGAGAGCCTGCTCGCCGGTAACGGCGGTAGGGGCTTCTCCTTCAGGACCGGCTTGATTGGCGATTCCGGGGATGGCGTCCTGGATCTTTTCGCCGATGGCGCCGCTCATGACATTGCCGACGGCTTCGCTGGCTTTTTCTTTCAGTTTGCCCAGTAAGCCCTGGGCTCCCGCAGGGGCGCAAAGCAGCGTCAGGGCCGCCAGCGCTACGATCAATCTTTTCATAGTAGAATGCTATTTGTCATGCCCGACCTGATCGGGCATCCCTTACTTCTTGATGAACTCCACGCGGCGGTTCTTGGCGCGACCCTCGTCGCTGCCGTTGTCGGCGATGGGCTCGTGCGAGCCCTTACCCACGGCGCGCAGGTTGAAACCGTCGACCCCCATGCCCTCAAGGGCCTTCACGACAGCTTCGGCGCGCTGCTGGCTGAGCGGATCGTTGATCTTGTCGGAGCCCTGGTTGTCGGTATGACCCTGGACTTCGAAACGGGCGCTGGGGTTCTTCTTCATATAGTCGGCGACCTTCTGGATCTCCGCCATGGACTCGGGCTTCAGCGTGGCTTTGCCGGTCTCGAAGAGGATGTTGTTGGTCACGAACTTGCCGGTTTCGGCGATGGCCTTTTCGACGGCGGACATATCCGTCACCTCCTGCGCATAGAGATCCATGGCGCCCTTGGCATAACGGAAGTTGGTCATGTAGTTCTTATTGCCGTGGAATCCACCCCATTCTGCCTGGTGGATTTTCATCCGGACGGCGGATTTGCAATTCGGGATGTTGATGACGCGCTTGTCGTTGATGTAGATCTTGAGCGCACGCTGGTTGAAAGACATGGCGAAGTGGTTCCAGTTGTCCTTTTTCATATCCCAGGTCTTGCCACCGCCGGAGTCACGCCAGTCGTCAGCGGTGGATATGTAGCGGCAGGTTACTTCCAACTTACTGTAACTCTCGCCGAGTCGGATTTCATATACATCGTGTCCTTCGCCATCAATGAACTCCAGCTCATAGCAGGTGCTCATTTCCGATTCCGGGTCGTTCATCCAGAAATCGAACTCCAGCGTAAAGACATCCGGGATGTAACTCTTCTGGTTCGTCATCAAAGGCTCGATCCTGGAACCGGGTTCGAAATGGATACATTTGAATCCCTTGAGGTTGGCCACGTCCGCAGAGCCGTCGATCAGGTCCCATTTCGAAGGGAACTCACCCATCTGTTCGCGCTTCAGGTCATCTTCAAAGAAAACGACCGAGCCGGGGACGAAATCGCTCTGCTCGTACACGGCGTCCGCGTCGCTGGGCTTCTTCGCCCCGCAGTCATCGCAGAACTTGCCGGTGTTGCCCGTCTTGCCGCATTCCTTGCAGGTCCAGGCCGCGGCGGCGCCGCCTTCCGGACGCTTCGCGCCGCAGTCGTTGCAGAACTTGCCGGTATTGCCGGTCTTGCCGCACTCGGGGCAGGTCCAACCGGCCGCATCCGCCTTGGGGGCGGGCATCTTGGCGCCGCAATCCGCGCAGAACTTGCCGGTGTTGCCTTCCTTGCCGCATTCCGGGCAGGTCCAGCCGTCGTGGTCGTGCTCGTCAGCGTCCTGGTCCTTCTTGCTCTTGTCGCGTTTCTTGCCGTCCAGGATGTCGTTGACACCCTTTTCGACCTTGTTGCCGATATTGTTCTCGACGGCGTTCTTGGCCCGCTCGCCGAGCCGGCCGAGAATGTTCTGCGCATCCGCGAGGCTGCAGACCGTCAGCAGGGCGCACAGGGATAGGAGAAACTTCTTCATATTCGTTGTTTTTAATTTGGGTTAAAGATAAGGAAAAAAAGGAGAAATAGTTATGTATGACACTATCCTAAAGGGTGGAATTATTGAGAAATAATGGAGTTTGTCGGAATTGTCCTATGTTTTATTTATTTTTGGGACATGAGACGCTTCCTCCTTGTCCTCTTGTCCGGCTCGCTCATCGCGTCCCCGTCTTTCGGCTATTCCGATCACCGGGGACATAACGTGGATTCCCTGGAGCGGGTGGTCGCTGCCTGGACGCCCGAGCGCATTGCAGCCGCTGCGGATGCGGAGTTCGGGACCCTGCTCGACGCGCAGGAGGGGCTGATGATGGGTTATCTTCAAATCAACGGACCCCGAAGCGAATATTATGCCAGAGAGTTGCTCAGGACCGCCCGGAGCCGGGATTACCTGAGGGCCGTGGTCAGCGCCGAGAAGATCCTAGGCCAGATCTACTGGGCGCAGGAGTCCTATGACAGCGCCAAGGTCCATTTCAGCGCAGCCCTGGAGGCCGTGGAAAGGATGGCTGCGGGGGAGGGGCGGAGTTCCCGCGCCGAAGGCTTCGACGAAAGGACGGTCGACGACGCCCGTTCGGGCCTCTATGGGGCGATCGGCAACCTGTACAACATGATGGATTCGCTTCCGCAGGCGATGGCGTTTTATGCCAAGGCGGGGGAGATTTTCGAGAAATACGGCTGGAATGAGAGTAACGCCATCCTCTGGTACAACCTGGGCGAGACTTGGCTGGAGGAGGGCGACCTGTCCCAGGCGGAGGAATGCTACCGGAAGTCGCTGGATTATGCCCGCGCGTCCGGAGACTCGCTGCAGATTTCCAGTCCGCTCAAGGGTCTGGGCGCCTTGTATTTGCAGCAGGGGAAGACACGCAAGGCCTTGCGCTGCCTGCAGGAGGCTGACCGTTACTATTCCCTGCACGAAGACCAGGAATTCCGGGCGCGCCTGGAGACGCTGGATGTGATGAGCCGCGTCTTGGCGGAGCAGAAAAAGAGCCGCACGGTGCTGGCATTGTTCGCGCTCTGCCTGTTGGCCCTGCTCGGCGTCCTTCCGTTCGTGCTGCGTCGCATGAAGGTCCTGAAGCGGGAGAAACAGGGGGCGGATGCCGTGATCGACGAAGTGCTGGAGCAGATGGATGAGGCGCCTGTCGCCCAAACCGAGTCGCCCGACGATCCCGCAAGCACAGACACGGCGGGTCCTTTCCTGTCGGTGCGCGAAAAGGAAATTCTCTCCCTGATTGCGGCCGGTCTGACCAGCCCGCAGATCGCGGAACGCCTGTACCTCAGCCTGCCGACCATCAAGTGGTACCGCAAGCGCCTGCTTTCCAAGTTCGAAGCGGCCAATATGGCGGACCTGGTCTGCAAGGCCAAGGAAGACGGAATCATCTGATTTTGAATCATAAACAATCGAATAAGCCATGGTATTCAAACGTAAAGTGGAGTATGATTCCCCGAGCGTGGAGTGGATCACGCTGGAGCCCCTCGCGGGGGTCCTGAACAATTCCATCGACCCAAGTTTTGAAGACGATGAAGAAGAATGGGAGGACTAGCGATGAGAAAGATTAGCATTCTGAGTATCGCGGTCGCCCTGACCGCCCTGACGGCCTGCCAGAAAGAAGCGCAGCCGCAGTCCGACGCCCCGAGCTTTGCTCCGGCCGTCCTCCACGCCAGTTTTGAAGCCCCGGCCACGACCCGTGCCGGGTTTGATTACGACGCGGACGGGAAGACCTATTCCCATTTCTGGGAGGTGGGGGACCGTCTTCTCTGGGTAGAAAAGTATGCGTGTCCTCCCGGGGACCAGGTCTCCTGGGTCAATCGCTATGATTGCACCGATGCCAACGGAACCTTTACGCGTGACAGCCATTTCTTCCTTACGGATGATTACCGGGGGACACAAAGCTATAATGGCGACACGCAGCACAACTATGCCGTTTATCCCTATTCCGACTCATACGCTGCGGCACTGGAAGCGTTCCTCAGCGATCCGTCCAACACGCAGAGCGCCTGGTATGATGACTGGGGCTGGGACTCTTTCCTGTTGTTCGGCCTCAACAGTCTGTACATCAATCTTCCGGCGACGGAGACCTTCGCCCCGACTGCCAACACGTTCGGCTACGGCAATGTGGCGCTCGCCAAGGTGGATGACGATTTTACGGATGTGACCTTCCGCAGCTGCATGGGCTGGCTCAAACTCCAGCTGACGGGCGCCTCTCCGGTCAGGAAAGTCTCTGTCCGGGGTCATGTCATCGACGAGGATCACCCGCTGGTCCTTTCCGGTCGCGGCTATATCGAGCAGATCAATTCCGACGCACCGTATGTCCGCATGGATACGGACGACGCTTGGGATTTCGAGGACTGGCAGTTCACCAAGACTGTCGAAATCGAATCTCCCTACCTGGCCCTGGATCCGACGACCCCGACGCCGTTCTATATCGCCTTACCGCCGACTGTCTTCACAAACGGCCTCACGGTTACCGTGACTTTCGATAGCGGCGTCGAGAAGACCCTTTCCACCGACCGCACCATAGAGATCAAGCGCAATGTCGTCACTCCGATGAAGAGTCATGTGGCAGCGCTGGATGCTACGCTGGCCGAGGGTTCGGCTTTCAATGCGGCATTGAAGACGCTTGCTGCGGGGAGTGCGGTTACTTATACGACGGCCGACGTCAAGATCAAGGATATCGTGCTTGAGACCTTGAGCCCGGTGACGACAGGGACTGTAGTTAGTGATCCCGCATCCGAGGCGGCGGTGTATGCCAACTTCAATGCCGAAACGGGAGTGATGACGCTTTCTACCATTGCGGGGACGATCTACGCCAATAGCGACGCTTCCGATATGTTCCGGAACTTCCAGGGGCTGACTGCCCGTCCCGCCATCGGACTCAACACCTCGCGAGTTACCGTTTTTGACGATTTCTTCCAGATGTGCACCAACTTGACGGCCCTCGACCTCAGCGACTTCGATACTTCCAGCGCCAAGAGCATGTACAGTATGTTCCACGGCTGTATCAGACTGTCCAGCCTGAACCTGAGCGGGTTTACGACCTCCGAGGTTACGACGATGGCCAGTATGTTCGGCTCCTGCACGGCGCTGAACAGTCTGGACTTGAGCGGATTTGATACGGGGAAGGTTAAGTCTATGGACCATATGTTCTCCAATTGCGCGAATCTTCAGACTTTGACGCTGGGAGAGGGCTTTGTGACGACCAACGTGACAAAAATGGGCTACATGTTCTATAAATGCTACTATTTTACGTCATGGGACATCAGCGGATTCGATTATTCAAAGGTCATGGATACGAGTTATATGTTCTATGATTGTTTCCGTATGACCACGATGGACCTTTCCGGGAAGAATGCTCCGGTGCTGGCCGATGCCAAGTATATGTTCGGAGCCTGTACGGGGTTGACGACACTCAAGCTTCCTTCAACGACGAGTGCCTTGAAAGACGTGTCGTACATGTTTTCCAATTGCACGAGCCTTCCGAGTTATTTTGATGCCTCTGCCCTCGAAGGAAGACCAACTACGGTCGAGGGAATGTTTGCCGGTTGCACGAGCCTGTCGACATTGGTCATGTCTTGGGATTTCGATACATCAGATTGCGACAACTTTAAGAAATTGTTCAAGGGTGACACCAGTCTATGGAACGTAAAATTCCCCGGCCTGATTATCAAAGGCGTCACGGGGACGGGGCTTGACTACTATATGACTTTCTATGAATCGCTGGCGAATGTTGGCGGATGCCTGATCTTTGTCCAGTCGAGGGCAGCTACGGGGTCGAGTTCTTATTCTTCAGCCTTTGGCGGAACAGCAGCATCCCATTATACAGGACAACCCACCACTATCGAAGAGACGTCAACAACCAACTGGACCATTGGTTCAGGGACGGTTCGCTTCACGATGAATATGACTAGAGATTAACTTCAGCGATAACACAGCTTTTTCATAATAATGGACAAGACATGAAAAGTGTGCGATTCTGCGGACTGATGATACTGGGTTTTTTCTGTGTCGGCTGCCGGGGCGGACAGGATGGGACGGAAGCGAAGGCGGCGCAGCCCGTCGGCGTATTCGACTCCGGGACCGGCGGGCTGACCGTGCTTGAAAAGATCCTGTCCCTGGACGCTTTCGACAATGCCAGCGGGGCGCAGACCCCGGACGGCGTGCCGGATTTCGCGGCCGAAGATTTCCAGTATCTGGCCGACCAGGCGAACATGCCCTACGGGGTCTATGACGCCCAGGGGAATGCGGCGTTGCTGCGCAGGCTGGTGCTGGATGACGCCTGTTTCCTGCTGGGCGACCGATATTTTCAAAACGCCGGGGAACCCAGGCCCACGGGCCGGAAAGCCCCCTGCAAGATCCTGGTCATCGCCTGCAACACGGCGACGGCCTACGGACTCAATGACGTGAAACAGATGCTCGACGGCCAGGGAAAGGGTACGAAGGTCATCGGCGTGATCAACGCCGGCGTCAAGGCCGCCCTGGATGCCCTGGAAGGGGAGCGTGAGCCCTTCGCCGTCGGTGTGCTGGCCACTCCGGGCACCATCAGTTCCGGAGCCTACGAGCGCACGCTGCGCGCCGAGATAGAAGCCCGCGGCATCCAGACCCCCGTGACGGTCGTCAACCAGGCAGGTTATGGCTTCGCCGAAGCGGTGGACAGCGAGCCGGACTATGTCAATCCGGCCTTGACGGCCCCGCGCGAGAGTTACCGCGGCCCGCGCCTCGGCACGGCGGACCCCGACATCAAGGAGGAGCTGCTGGACGCCTACAACTTCGAGCCGGAAGGCCTGCTGTACCGCAGCGCCGGCCCCCTTAAGCTGGACCTGCAGCTCAATTCGGCGGCCAATTACGCCCGTTTCAACCTGGTTTCGCTGGTCGAGCGGCACCGCGCTTCGGACTCCCGGGCGCCCCTGAAGGCCGTGATCCTCGGCTGTACGCATTACCCCTTCCTGCTGGAAACCCTTCAGCGGACCGTAGCGGAACTGCGTGACTATCAGGAGAATGGCGCCTATCCCTACCGCGAACTGCTTGCAGAGGACCTGGCCTTCATCGATCCCGCGCGCTATGTGGCCATCGAATGCTACCGCTCCCTGCAGGAAGACGGCCTGCTGAAACCGGCCGGAACCGCCCCTCGCAGCGTCCGCGGCTTCATCTCCGTCCCCGCCGCCTCCCTGGATCCGGCCTGCAAGACTGCGGAAGGCGCCCTGACCTTCGAATACAAATACGGCCGCCCGGCTTCGGTCGAAGACCCCGGCACGCGCCCCGTTCCCTTCTCGGACGACAACATCGACGGGAACAACCGCGCCAGGATCCGGGCCCTGCTGCCCGCCTGCGCCCGGGAGCTCTTCCCGGAATAATCGCTCCAAACAGAAATAGAAAACGGCCTCCGGAACCATCCGGGGGCCGCTTTCATCATAAGGAACGGGACTAGTCCACGACGGCGCGGGCCATCGCGTCCTTGTAGTACTTCTGGTTGATGAAGACGTCCTCCTTGTAAGGATTGATGTGACGCTTCTTCGATACGTAGATGATGTAGCCGAGGGCGACGATGTTGGTAACCAGGGCCAGGGCGCTGATGAATACCATCATCGACGGATTGGCCGCTACGACGGACGGATCCACGGTAGTCCCGATCACGGCAGCCTCACCGCCTGCGGCAGCATAGAGCTGCTCGACGGTAGCGACACCTTGGGGGTAGAGGACGGGCAGCGTGGCCCAAGGGTACCACTGCTGGCCATTCTTGAAGGTTTCCTGGAAGAGCGGGAACACCTGGGCGAACATGCACCAGATCGCCAGGGTGTTGGCGCGGTTCTGGATCCAGCCGCCGCGGTTCCACAGCAGGGCCGCGATGGTCGGGGCGAGCAGCAGGGCGACGCCGCAGT
>JAEEGJ010007977.1_pt1 | contig 29617 bp, 25 predicted proteins | sample 8958761 | NCBI WGS metagenome assembly JAEEGJ01 (sample SAMN16246546, study PRJNA631951) | gut metagenome | biome: gut microbiome; feature: rumen; material: RS-attached | host: Bos | place: Iran: Karaj | collected 2018-10
CATAGCAACTGCCGACTCCAACATAGTTGTAAAGCAGCTTATCAAGCAATAATAAAACTAATCCAAATCATAGAAGGCTCGCCAAATGGTGAGCCTTTTTTTGTTTCGCACTTCAGAATTTACAACGATACTAGCATTACAAATGCTCATACTCAACTCAGGCAGATTACAAATCCGCCTGAACAATATGTCCTTCGGGATTTGCACTCCCGAAGGCTCGAATATAAGGATTTGGAACCTTTAGCTCGCTGCAACAGCAGCAATCCGCAATAAAATGCCAACAATAGAATGGGCTAATTGTCAGCAACTTCACGTCCTTCGGGATTTATAATCTTTAGCTTGCTGCCTACAATTTTTTGCTATATTTCTTCACCAGATCTTTCGCATCCTGTAAGAGTCGTTTTCGCAACCAGTCCGGACTTACAACCTCAACCTCTGACCCCATAGCTCTCAAGGCGTTGATAAAATCGTCGGTTGGGACCAAACACAATTCGAACAAATTGGGAGCGACTTCTTTTTGTATGCTATGAAGGGGTAATGAATTCAAATATTTGGCACGCAAGTATGTAGTCTTCAATAATACCTTTTCAACTTTGCCATCATTCATTATCACACCGAAATAGCGTGAAAAATAATCGTCTGCATAAAAATCGGCAGGCAATTTGAAAAACTTGTTGGTAATTTTCACATCATCCATACGGTCAAGCGCGTATAGTCGCAACGAAGCATGAAAATCGGTGCGAGCCAGCACATACCAGCGTCTGCCAAAGTAGCGCAGGGCGTAAGGCTCAATCTCAAAATCGCGTGCCGTTTGCATTTCGTAACTTTGGTATGTGATTGACAGCCGACTGTTTTCGCGCATGGCGGTGGTGATTTCTGGCAGAAAAATGTTGCTGCCAGCCGGTGTGTCTTCAAGAACTATGCGGTCTGCCAAGTCCCGATTTTCGCTAGCCATCTGGTTCACAGCAAAGGCAGAAAGCAGGAATTGAGTGTTTTTGTTACATCCGGAAATGTCGTCCTCTATATAGTATCTGTCTTCTTTTCGGTCATATCCGATTTGAATGTCAAACAATTTGGATATGTTCTCTTTCATTCGGATGAAGGTGCGCCGAGGGATTGTCGTCTCTCCGTCATCATTGATGACGGAGCTTGCCCAACGGCTGTCAATTTCATTCTTTGACAGTCCGTTGCTGTACGACAATAGTTCTATTAGCCAGAGGTAGCGGGCAAAAAGGGAAGTTGGTGTCATTAGGAATTCCAGTAGCGAGTTTCGAGATAGGTGATTAGGTCATTGTATTTGTCATTGTCGCATAATGGGGAAAGAAGTTCTTGAGGATCGATGATTTTGAATTTAGCATCTTTTGTTAGGTTCTGCATAAATTCATTTTCAACCGCCTTTCGCAATTCTGTGTTCTCTTTAGGAATAATATTGATATGGAAGAAATCAACAGCATAGTCTTTTGCAATCAATTGTTCACACAATAATGTTTGCCGCATAAGTTCATAACTTGGCTCTTGGAAATAGATGGAATGAGGAATTTGACCATTTTCTGGCATTTTTAATCTATCGGATTTTTTTATCAGTTCTTCATAGCGTTCTAATCGTTTCTGACAAGTTTTATCTTCTTTTTCGTATGTCTCGGTATATTTCCATTCTATTGGGATTAGCCATTTGTCTTTGCCTTTGCGAGCTATAATCATCGCATCTATGGAAGTCCACATATAGCCACGGCGTGCACCTTTGTCATTTTCGCCTATCAAATCATCGTTTTTATATGCAAACTCAAAAGACAAATAACCATCCTCATCAATAAACGAAGGCAATACCTCGTCAAACTCCATTTTTGTGGCATTATTAATTATGGCAAGTAATGCGTCCTCGTCTTCTCTTAAAGCAAAAAGATGGTTGAGACAGTGAATTTGAGAAGATACAAGGTGGCCTGTGGGAAAATATCCATCCTCATCTTCCCGCCACCAAGCGATGTCATGATCTTTAAAATATTCAATAGCGAATTCTCTAATGCCACTAAATAGATTAACGCTACTACATATAGGCTTCAATACATAATCAGGATAGATAGTATATTTTTTATTATTACTTTTGATAATCATAGGTCCATTTGCTTCTGCTTTTTCCATCACAGACTCTGATAAAAGTTTAATTTGACGACTTGTTTGGAGACAATTATATTCTAGCACTTTCTTATGCTTAAATTCAACTTTTATTTTAGATGACCATTGTCCATCATTTATTGTTTTAATCAAGGTTTCTTTTTCTGATTCTATCATTGGATGTAATTTGTCAGTTAGAAAAATGCCATTAATATTCTTGCATTTTCCTTCTTTGTACATAGAGTATATATTTTCAAACGACCGATGTGTAGAATCTTTAGGAATAAGAATATTTTTAGACATTAGGTCGACCATTACATTTACATAAAAAAACAATTCTGAAATTATTCCAACTTTTTTATTAGTACTTGTTTTTAGCTCGTATATGTTAAGTGTGTTTTTATAAATACTCCAAATATCTAAGAAACTACTAGGTGTTATTGAATAATTTTCTTTTTTTGAAACAAGTTTGTCAAATAGATGTACAGGTAATTGATGGTCTATCGCTTCGTATATTGATTTATATTTGTCACAGTACGCTTTTTCTATTTTTGCCTCTTTGTGGAAAATCTTTTTTTCAGTATCAGTATTTTTATCAGGGATAGGGACATTAATGACTAACTGATGTTTTCCAAAATTTTTTATTTCCTCATTGTAGTTATCTGTGTATGCCCACGGATAGATTTCAGTAAATTTCTTTAATCTATAAATAAACCTATTATAATGTTCCTTTTTATTTCTTGCAGTACTTAATAATATATCACCTGATATTTTAACCATGTCAATGTATTCTGGCAATAATGTCTTCAAACAAATTGCCCATCCTTCAAATGCAGAATCATCTGTTTGCATATTGGAGGTAAGACCTTTTTCTTCCATCTTTATTGTCAATACTTTATCTTCAACAGAAAATTTCATTCCTGACGGCAATCTGAAGTTTTTGTTTTTTGCCTGTAGCTTTTCTAATATTTCTATACTATTCATATTGATAAATTTAAAGCAACTCCTATTTAAACAAATTTACATCGTTTCTCCAAACCCCGCCGAAGCCCGTTAAACAGAATCTAAAGATAACGACACAGCAAATTTATGTATTTTTCTATAAATTAACAATTCAAAATCTCCACAGCCTTTTCCACATCCATCTCCGTAATCCCCACAATCGGGTCAATGCGAATAAAATGCTCTTCCTGCTCTGGCAGAACGTCCTTGAGGTCGTCCAAGATGACATAACGTTGTGTGTCCATGCCAACTCCAAGCACTTCGTTGAAATAGGCCTTGATTTCGTTTCCTCGGCTTGAACAGAACATATCTGCTGTAATCACATCCAATTTGCTCAAATCCGTTTCCAACAATTTGTCATCGTCCAGATGCATGGGCGTTATGCCCTCAATCCAACCCGGCAAGTCGCGGTCGTACCACATGCGTTGCAAGTTGTCCAAACCCATATATCGCCACGAGGAACTGACAACAATACGAGCATCGGTTGCATCAATGATTTTCTGTAGGTTAGCTACTGATTCGGGATCAAACAAATGACCATATTTGTCCTTGTATGGCAAGTCTTGAACCTTTAATTTTGCATAATATCTTTCGGTATTCAGCACGCCGTCGAAGTCAAGGAAAATCAGAGGATGGTCTTTTCCGTCAAGCTCAGCTTTGGCTTCTTTTTCCTTTTCAAAGCAGACGTCCGCCGTTGTCCTGAAAATCCTTTGCTCGCCACGATTGCCTGTCGCTTGCCAATTTTGCAAATATGGATTCTCTTTATCAACAAGGTAATCACAACTTTCCGTCAATGTGCTCATATCCGTGTCGAAAAACAGATTTTCCGAAATAGCAGGCAACATTCTGAAAACTTCCCTGCTTCCATCGAAGATTTCCTTGTTTTCCAAGTATTCATTCAATGTTCCCATTATGATGAATTTCTTTTCCTCAACGTGATGCAATACTGCTTCCTTCATAAATCTATCAAGCACACCATTAAGCCTGCTTTCGTCGTAATTTGCACCGCTAGCCTTCAAATATGCCTCCAAATGTGGCATGTCATAGTAAAGTTCAATTTTTCCGTTCATTTTTATATGTATTTATTTCGCACAAAGTTACGGTACTTAATGTGCCATCGTGTGGCGCAGTATAAAAATTTTTTAATAAATTTTCGTTACAAAAATATTTTTTCCCCTCGTAATAACAGCCGTTGAAAAATTCCATAACAAAATAAAATTGCGAACACAAAATATTTATAATTTTACGCAAAATTTTTTAACGCAAACACTAATATAGAAATACAATGATTAGAGAAGATTTCTACACCCGCCACGTGGGTCCGAGGGAAAGCGAATACGCTGAAATGCTCAAGAAAATCGGAGCAAAATCACTCGACAAATTCATTGATCAGGTCATCCCGACCAAAATCAGACTGAAAGAAAACCTTAAGCTCGACGAACCGCTCACCGAAGACGAGTTCCTTGTAAAACTGAAGGCTATGGCCGCAAAGAACAAGATTTACCGCTCGCTTATCGGTATGGGTTACTACGGCACTGCTGTTCCGTCGGTAATCCTGCGCAATGTGTTCGAAAATCCAAGCTGGTACACTTCATACACTCCGTATCAGGCTGAAATTTCGCAGGGCCGTCTCGAAGCTCTCCTTAACTTCCAGACCGTAATCACCGAACTCACAGGAATGGAACTTGCAAACTGCTCGCTTCTCGACGAAGGCACCGCAGCAGCCGAAGCAGCAAGAATGATGTTCGAATGCCGTTCGCGTCAGGCAGCAAAGGAAGGTCGCAACGTAGTTTTCGTTGACAAGGACATCTTCCCGCAGACTCTCGACGTTATCCTTATGCGTACCGAACCACTGGGAATCGAGGTCGAAGTTGGCGACTACAAGAAGGTAAAACTCTCGAAGAAATATATAGGTGCAATCCTCCAGTACCCGAGCGCAAGCGGCGAAATCCGCGACTACGCAAAGTTCACCGAAACTGCACACGAAAACGAAATGCTTGTAACTGCAGTTGTTGACACTATGGCTCTCGTACTGCTCAAGTCGCCGGCATCGTGGGGCGCCGACATTGTTGTTGGTAACACACAGCGTTTCGGACTTCCGATGGGATTCGGCGGACCGCACGCAGCATTTATGGCTACTTCCGACAAGTACAAACGCAAAATGCCGGGACGTATAATCGGTGTCAGCGTTGATAAGTTCGGACGCAAGGCTCTCCGTCTCGCCCTCCAGACCCGCGAACAGCACATCAAGCGCGAAGATGCTACATCGAACATCTGCACCGCTCAGGCTATGCTCGCAATGATGGCTGGTTTCTACGTTGTATATCACGGACCAGAAGGAATGAGAAGAATTGCTAACAACATCTATTCTTCAGCAAAATTCCTCGCTGCCGAAATCAAGAAGCTCGGCTACAAGATTGAACATACAAACATCTTCGATACAGTTATCGTTAGCGGTGCCGACAAGAAGGCTATCGAAAAGCTCGCTTTGCAGCGCAAGATTAACTTCCACTACATCGACGAAAAGACCGTTGGCTTCAGCACCGACGAACTTATTTCGGTTGCCGATGTAAACAACATCCTCGAAATCTTTGCTCTCGCAGCAGGCAAGAAGGCAAAGAAAGTTGAAGATGTTCCGATGGTAAATATGGATGCAAAGTTCGCAAGAACCGACAGCATTTTCAACCAGAAGGTATTCAACAGCTACCACAGCGAAACCGAAATGATGCGTTACATCAAGAAACTCGAACGTCGCGACATTTCTCTCACCCAGTCGATGATTTCGCTCGGTTCGTGCACAATGAAGCTCAATCCTGCAACATCTATGCTTCCGCTTAGCTGGCCGGAATTTGCAAACATCCACCCGTTTGTTCCGAAGAACCAGGCTCTCGGTTACTACGAACTCATCGAAGACATTTCGAAGGACCTTTCGACAATTACAGGCTTTGCAGCAACAACCTTGCAGCCAAATTCGGGTGCAACTGGCGAACATACAGGTCTTATGATTATCCGTGCATACCACCACTCAAGAAAGGAAGCTCACAGGAATGTCTGCATTATCCCGACATCGGCACACGGAACCAACCCCGCAAGTATGGCAATGGCAGGTTTCAAGCTTGTTCTTGTCAACTGCGACGAACACGGTAACATCGACGTTAAGGACTTGAAGGAAAAGGCAGTTGCCAACAAGGACAACCTTGCTGCAATGATGATTACCTACCCTTCAACCCACGGCGTATTCGAGAACAAGATTCTCGACATCGTTAAGATAATTCACGACAACGGCGGTCTCGTATATATGGACGGTGCAAACATGAACGCACAGGTAGCACTCACCAACCCTGGAACTATCGGAGCAGACGTTTGCCACCTCAACCTCCACAAGACCTTTGCTAGCCCTCACGGCGGTGGCGGTCCTGGCATCGGAACCGTTTCGGTATGCAAGAAGCTCGTTGACTTCCTCCCGACCCACAGCGTAATCAAGACCGGCGGCAAAAAGGGCATCCGCGCTATCACTTCGGCTCCGTTCGGCAGCGCAATGATTCTCCCGATTACCTACGCTTACATCAAGATGATGGGTGAACGCGGTTTGAAGGAAGCTACAAAGATTGCTATCCTCAACGCAAACTACATTGCAAGCGAACTGAAGGATACTTTCAATGTTCTCTACACTGGCGAAACTGGCCGTTGCGCACACGAAATGATTCTCGACGTTCAGAAGTTCCGCGCTGAATATGGCGTTGAAGCAGCAGACATCGCACACCGTCTGATGGACTTCGGATTCCACGCTCCTACATTGTCGTTCCCAGTACACGAAACCCTTATGGTTGAACCTACCGAGAGCGAAAGCAAGCAGGAACTCGACCGCTTCATCGAGACAATGAAGGTTATCAAGGCTGAATGCGAGGACATCAAGGCTGGCAAATATACCCGCGAGGACAATCCTCTTGTAAATGCACCTCACACCCAGTTCGAATGTACTGCAAGCGAGTGGAACCACTGCTATCCGCGTGAAAAGGCTGCCTTCCCGCTGCCTTGGATTAAGGAAAACAAGTTCTGGCCTTACGTTGCAAAGATTGACAACGCATACGGCGACCGCAACCTCGATTGCAAGTGCAACCAACTCGAAGAAGAATAAACGATTGATTTATAAACGAAAAAGTCCGGCGAATTGTCGGACTTTTTTTATTGTACAAACGCAAAATTTTGCGTCTCAATCGACACATGCTGCATTCTGCGCAAATCATTGCATTCGGCGCAATGCATTGCGCCGCTACAACACAAAAAATTGAATCATTAAATTTTAAAATCCTTGAATTTTTGTAACTTTGCGCCAAATTAGATTTAAAATACGATGAAAAATTTCATAGAAGAACTCAAATGGAGAGGAATGCTGCAGGATATGATTCCCGGCACTGAAGAAGCTCTACAGAAAGAACACGTTGCGGCATACGTTGGAATTGACCCGACTGCCGACTCGCTACATATAGGTCACTTGTGCGGCATAATGATGCTCAAGCACTTGCAGAACTGCGGACATAAGCCTATCGCCCTTATCGGCGGTGCTACCGGTATGATTGGCGACCCGTCGGGAAAGTCGCTCGAACGCAACCTGCTCGACGAGGAAACCCTGCGTCACAACCAGCAGTGCATCAAGAACCAGCTCGCAAAGTTCCTCGACTTCGAATCCGATATTCCAAACAAGGCCGAACTCGTCAACAACTACGACTGGATGAAGGACTTTACCTTCCTCGAGTTCGCACGCAAGGTCGGCAAGCTTATCACCGTCAACTATATGATGGCAAAGGATTCTGTAAAGAAGCGTCTCAACGGTGAGGCTCGCGACGGAATGTCGTTCACCGAATTCACCTACCAGCTCCTGCAAGGATACGATTTCCTGCATCTGTACCAGACCAAGAACTGCAAGTTGCAGATGGGCGGAAGCGACCAGTGGGGCAACATCACTACTGGTACCGAACTCATCCGTCGTACCTGCGGTGGCGAAGCATACGCACTTACCTGTCCGCTTATCACCAAGTCGGACGGTGTGAAGTTCGGCAAGACCGAATCGGGCAATGTTTGGCTCGACCCCGAAAAGACCAGCCCGTACAAGTTCTACCAGTTTTGGCTCAATGTTTCGGATGACGATGCAAAGCGTTACATCAAGATATTCACCACTTTGGACAAGGAAACCATCGATGCGCTCATCGCACAGCACGATGAAGCACCAAACATGCGAATCCTCCAGAAGCGTCTTGCCGAGGAAATTACCGTTATGGTTCACTCGCGCAGCGAATACGAGGCCGCTGTAGAGGCTTCGCAGATACTTTTCGGCAATGCAACAAGCGACGCACTTCGCAAGCTCGATGAAAAGACTTTCCTTGCCGTTTTCGATGGCGTTCCGACCTACAATGTTGCAAAGGCAAAGTTTGCTGAGGGCATAAATGTCCTCGACCTGCTTGCTGGCGAAACCGACATTTTCCCATCGAAGGGCGAATTGAAACGTACAATCAAGGGCAACGGCATGAGCATCAATAAGGAAAAATATTCCGATGAGGCCGGAATCATCAATGCTGATAGCCTCATCAACGGAAAATACCTGCTTGTGCAGAAGGGAAAGAAGAACTACTTCTTGGTGATTGCAGAATAGAAGAAAAACAGATATTTAGAATTAGGATTTGCGGTATTCTATGAAGGATGGTGCAAATCCTTTTCTTTTTTTACACCTTTTTTCACCATAATATTAATCGGTATTTGAAATTGTTGTATTTTTGCAAAAAGAAAAAATCAAAGAGGAGACAACAAAATGGCAACTATCACATTGGAATACGATGGCAGAAATTCGGCAATCAAAAAGCTAATTGCTGAAATACTTAATCTTGGCGCAAAGGAAAAGGTTGAAGAAAGTCCATACGATCCCGAATTCGTGAAAAAGATAAAACGTGGGCAAGAAGACATAAAAAACGGCAAAGGCATAAAAATCAATATTGAAGATTTATGGAAATAATCCTTTCTCCTGACGCTAATGACGATTTGCAGTTCTGGAAAAAGTCTGGTAATGTTTCCGTCCAAAAGAAAATTGCAAATCTTATTGCCGACATTGCCGCTCATCCAAAGACAGGCATTGGCAAACCCGAAGAATTAAAATACGACTTGGCAGAAAAATGGTCTCGCCACATCGACAGGAAAAATCGTATTGTTTATCAGATATTTGAAACAGAAGTTCATATTTTGTCATTAAAGGGGCATTATGAAAAATAAGGCTTGAGAAATCAGCCTGTAGGTAAATATAGCTTGGCATTGCATTTCTACCGTAGAAATGCAATGCCAAGTTTTTATATGTGTTTTTACAAAATACATTTTCGTACCAAAAGTGTTCTTTACAAAAAACACTTTTGATACATTTTTGTATTTTACAAAAAACACTTATTTGAACGCAACGCCTACATCGCCGCCGATGATATTGATAGTGCAGTTTTTCACAAGATACCATTGTGGGCATTCGGAATGCTGTATTGATGATTTTGTGACAAATATATAGGGACATTTTTAGTTTCTTTTTTATTGAATATGATTTATTTTTGCAATCAAAATAAATATATACGAATATGAAGAAAATATCATTACTACTAGTTTGTCTTGCAATGATTTTTGCATCGTGCGACAAGAATGAGAAGAAAGGCGGAAACGCTGAAGGTCCGGTAGCATATCAGCGCGACCTGACCGAAGAAGAAATCCAGAACGGAATCCTGACACCCGAAGTGCTGTGGAAATTCGGTCGTTTGGGCGATATGCAGGTTAGCCCTGATGGAAAGACCGTACTTTACACCGTTACATACTACAGCGTAGAGACCAACGGGTCCAACACCCAGATTTACTCGATTCCGGTCGAAGGTGGCGAAGCAACAAGACTCACCAACGATGAAAGCATTTCGTGCTTCAATCCCCGCTGGACAAAGGACGGAAAAATCGCTTACCTCTCAACCGAAGGCGATGCAGTTCAGGTTTGGACAATGACAGCCGATGGCAAGGACAACAAGAAGATTTCGAACCTCGCATTTGATGTAAACTCGTTCAAGATTTCACCCGCTGGCGACAAGATTATGCTCATCGCCGATGTGAAGATGGACGAAACTCCAGCCGAAATCTATCCCGACCTGCCAAACACCAACTGCATAATTGCAACCGACCTTATGTACCGCCATTGGAACGACTGGCACGACTACAAGTACTCGCATATCTTTGTTGCCGACTTCAACGACAACATAACCAATGCTGCCGACATTATGGAAGGCGAAAAGTTTGATTCTCCGCTTAGTCCTTACTTCGACGATGCCGAAATCGCTTGGAGCAACGACGGCAAATGCATCGCCTACACTTGCAAGAAACTCAGTGGCAAGGATTATGCAGTTAGCACAAATTCCGACATCTATCTTTACAACCTTGAGGACGGCACCGTAAAGAACCTCACCGAAGGCATGATGGGCTACGACAAGTATCCTGTTTTCTCGGCCGACTCAAAGAAACTTGCTTGGATTAGCATGGAAACTCCAGGCTACGAATCCGACAAGGAACGCCTATTCGTGATGGACCTCGAATCGGGTGAAAAGAAGTATGTAACTGAAAAATGGGACTACGGCTGCTCAAATGTCGTTTGGGACAACGAAAACGCCGACAAGCTTTACTTCACAACCGTGCTCAACGCAACCTTCCAAATTTTCTCGGTTGACCTAAACACCTGCGAAATTGCACAGCTTACCAAAGGACAGCACGACTTCACAGGACTTACAGCCTGCGGAAACGACCTGCTTGCATCAAAGACCTCGATGTCGATGGCAACCGAACTTTTCGTAGTTGACAAGAACGGTCAAGAACGCCAGCTCACAAATGTAAACAAGAACATCTACGACAAAATCGAAATGGGTCGCGTAGAAGAACGCTGGGTAACCACCACCGACAACAAGCAGATGCTTACTTGGGTGATTTATCCACCAAAGTTCGACTCTACAAAGGTTTATCCCGCAATACTTTACTGCGAAGGCGGACCACAAAGCCCAGTTTCACAGTTCTGGTCGTACCGCTGGAACTTCCAGATTATGGCAGCCAACGGCTATATCGTAATCGCACCTAACCGCAGAGGTCTTCCAGGCTTCGGCACCGAATGGAACGCACAGATTTCGGGCGACTACGGCGGACAGAACATGAAGGACTATGTTTCGGCTGTAAACGCCATAAAGACCGAACCTTACATCGACGAAGACCATATCGGTGCAGTTGGTGCAAGCTACGGCGGTTTCTCGGTTTACTGGCTCGCAGGTCACAACCAGGACAGCCTGTTCAAGGCATTCATCGCACACTGCGGAATGTTCAACCTCGAATCGCAGTACGCATCTACCGAAGAAATGTTCTTCGTAAACCACGACCTCGGCGGACCATACTGGGAAAAGGACAATGTAACAGCACAGAAGTCGTACGAAACCTCTCCTCACCACTTCGTACAGAACTGGAATGCACCTATATTGATTTTCACAGGTGGCAAGGACTTCCGCATTCCATACACCGAAAGCCTGCAGGCATTCAACATGGCACAAATGCGAGGCATCGAGAGCAAACTGGTGGTATTCCCCGAAGAAACCCATTTCGTCCTGAAACCGCAGAACAGCATCCTGTGGCAGCGCGAATTCAAGGCTTGGCTCGACCAGCATTTGAAGAAATAAGCATTAATATTGCATAAAGATAAGGCACATCGGAACAAGTTTCTGATGTGTCTTTTTTATTTTTAAGCGGAAGCAAAAGATTTGAAGAAAGATAATTACACTTCTATTATTCGTCCATAAAAGTGTAATGTTACACAAACATTCCCCCATAAAAGTGTAATGTTACAAATATTCCCTCATAAAAGTGTAAGTTTTTAAAATTATTCGTCCAGAAAAGTGTAAGTTTTATTCAGAATACATTAATAACCAAGCATCTGGCGACGAATTGATTAAGGCTCTCTTTGTATTGTTATCTGAACAAAATGCTGGAATAAATTCGCAATTTTACCGCCCCTATCAAAATTATTATTAACTTCGCGGTATAATTAAAGACATAAATATATGAGAAGTTTATTGGTAATATTGAGCATTTGCCTGACTTGCACAATGTTGCAGTCGTGCATGCCGAAGACTACCACCATGCCAACGGCACATGGTAGTCCTGGGGACATTATAGTGGTAATGAGCAACGAAAACTGGCAAGCCGAAGCTGGCGACAGCATGAGAGCAATCTTTTCTGAATTTTGCCCGAACCTGCCTTTCGAACAGCCGATTATGGACCTGCATCAGATTCCTTACGACAAGTTCGTAGAGATGAACCAGTTGCATCGCAACATAATTTTCTTCGAGAAAATTGCTGGACAGAAAAATGGCGTGGTAAATGTAGAAAACGACAAGTATGCCCGCAATCAGGTTTTTGTACGAATTACGGCTGCTAACCAGACAGAATTTGTGAAAGCACTTTGCGAAAAGCGCGATTACTTGAAAAAACTTTTCCTCACCGCCGACCGCGACCGATACATATATTCGTTCAGCAGAAGCCGCAACGAGATGGGCGAAAAGCAAATTGCCGACACTTTCAATATCAGCATTTCGCTGCCGTCGGTTTACCGTATCGACGAGTTTCTGGATGATTTTTCGTGGATTTCGTACGAAACACAAAAGACCACAAACGGAATCTTTGTGTATGAATATCCGCTGACCGACACCACCAACCTGTCGGTGGAGCAGATTATTGCTATGCGAAACAAGGTTTTGGAAAAGAATGTTCCCGGCGGACGCGAAGGTTCGTACATGACCACCGAAACAAAATTCGACTACCCGAGCATCGAAACCATAATGCACAACGGCACAAAGACCGCCGTAGTACATGGAATGTGGAAGATGCACGGAGACTTTATGGGCGGTCCGTTTGTCAGCTACAGCAAAATCGACGAGGCTCGCCAGCGCGTTGTATGTGTCGAAGGCTTTGTGTATGAGCCCAATGTACCAGTACGCGACAAAATTAGAAATATCGAAGGTATAATTTATACATATTCACTCAAATAATCGCAGTAACAAATTATGAATCAAACACTTGTTGCAGAAAATGTAGTCAAGAAGTATTCTAGCCACCTCGCACTCGACAAAGTGTCGATATCGGTTCCCGAAGGCTGCATTTTCGGTCTGCTAGGTCCAAACGGCGCTGGCAAGACGACCCTTATACGAATTATAAACCAAATTACCGCACCCGACGAGGGAGCAGTATATATCAACGGAGAAAAACTTTCCGCAAAGCACATTGCTCAGATAGGTTATCTGCCCGAGGAACGCGGACTTTACAAAAAAATGGCTGTTGGCGAACAGGCTCTCTACCTCTGCCAGCTCAAGGGAATGAAAAAAGCCGACGCTTTCCGCGAACTCAAAAAGTGGTTCGAGAAGTTTGAAATAGAAAACTGGTGGAACAAGAAAGTGGAAGAACTTTCGAAAGGTATGCAGCAGAAGGTTCAGTTTATCACCACCATTCTCCACAAGCCGAAACTGCTCATCTTCGACGAGCCATTCAGCGGATTCGACCCGATAAACGCCAACCTGCTGAAACAGGAAATATTGGAACTGAAGAAAAATGGTTCAACAATAATTTTCTCCACCCACAACATGTCGTCGGTAGAGGAAATTTGCGACTACATTGCATTGATAAACAAGTCGAAGAAGATACTCGAAGGCGAAGTAAACACTATTCGCCGCGAATATGCTCCCGACATTTACGAGGTTCAGTATTCAGGATATTTCAACAAGATGATTGCTACGCTGACATCCGACTACAAGATTTTGGATGTCAAGGAATTTGAAGGCGGAAGCAAGATGAGCATCGAACTGCTCAACAAGGAGATGACCAACAACGACATCATCTCGCGCCTGACAAATTTCGGCAACATAGAATCGTTCCAGAAGGCTCTGCCGAGCATGAACGATATTTTCATCAGAGTGGTAAGCAACACAAATTCAGAACAAGCGCAAGCACAAAATTAAGAATATGAGCAAGATAGGACTTATAATAGGTAGGGAATACAAAACCCGCGTTCGCAAGAAATCATTCATAGTAATGACAATTCTAGGCCCGATTTTGTTCGCAGCCTTGATGGTGGCGCCGGCAATTCTTATGCGCCTTGAGGACGATGAATTCAAGAACATTGCCGTTATCGATGAAACAGGCTTGTTCGACCAGTATTCACTGAAGAACACCAAGAGTATAAACTTCGACTTCGTGTCCGAAAAATATTTCCGTGGCAGCTACTACGACCTATCCGAAGCGAAAGCAGGTTTGAAGGATTCGGAACATTACGCTTTGCTTTACATTCCGATAAACGCATTGTCGGCAAATAATGGTTCGGTACAGCTTTTCTCGTATCAGCAGCCGAATATGGGACTGAAGATGCATATTTCCAACGGCATAGAAAAGAAAGCCGAGGAAATGAAGCTTAGCAAGAAAGCCGAGGAGCTGGAAATCACCCAGCAGGAAATCGACAATATCCTCATGGTTGCCAACACATCGATAAATGTAATAACCACAACTATGAATGATGACGGAACCGAAAAGGAATCATCTACTACAGTGGCAATGATAATAGGCTATATCTGTGGATTCCTGATCTACATGTTCATATTCATGTACGGCTCGATGGTTATGAATGGCGTAATCGAGGAAAAGTCGAACCGAATTGTGGAAGTTATTGTTTCATCTGTAAAGCCATTCCAGCTTATGCTTGGCAAGATTATAGGCGTTGCGCTTGTGGGAATAACGCAGTTTGTTTTGTGGGTAATGCTTACGCTTGGAATAGTTTCCATAACCTATGCAGTGTTGCAGAAGGATTTCTCTACAGCCGACCTTAATCCGCAGACACAAATTATGGGTTCTACGCTAACCGATGCTACCGATGTAAATACTGATGACATGGCAAAGTTCGATGATATAATGAAGGCTATGAATTCGGTAAATTATGTTGGATTGTTGCTGATGTTCCTGTTCTACTTCATCGGTGGTTATCTGTTATATGCTGGAATGTTTGCAATAGCAGGTTCGGCTGTCGACAATGAAACTGACACTCAGCAGTTTATGCTGCCAATAACAGTGCCACTACTCCTTGCTATTTTTGTAATGCTATCGGCAATCAACAATCCCAATGGTAGCCTAGCATACTGGTTCTCAATAATTCCGTTTACTTCGCCGATAGTGATGTTGGTAAGGATTCCGTTTGGCGTACCTTTCACCGACATTATCATTTCGATGGTTCTGCTTGTCGCAACATTCATTGCAATGACTTGGCTTGCTGCCAAGATTTATCGCGTTGGAATATTGATGTACGGTAAGAAGACCAACTACAAGGAATTGTGGAAATGGTTGAAATATAGGAACTAACTTTCAACTTTTAACTCTTAACTCTCAACTTACATCACGCTTTTCCATATACTCCAACTTTCATGTTCCCAGTGGTGATAGATGTGCATTAGGATAGGATTTGATATGGTTTTGAAGCCATCGCGGGTGTAGCCCTTATTGGCAGCGTAGTCGATGTTTGTGTCGGCAAATTCGGCTATCCAGTTGAATTCTATGGGCAGAGTAGGGTGGTTTTGCAATCCGAATTTCCATACTGTTAGAGCCAGCATGCCTTGGTCGCGAGTCTTGGTGTAAGGATTTGCAAATTCGGCAATGGTCTTTTCGTGCCAGTTGTCAAGAAATTCTGCAGACGAATCATCGAACAGAAATACGCCGCCGTTCCAATGCTGCCAATTGTCTGGAATGGTTATGCCATATTTTTGAAAAATGTAGGCAGAAAGGTGATTGCAATGTGGCACATTGTGTTCAAAATTTGTCCAATCGGCAGGATTTTCACCAAGTTTTGGAAGAATATGTCGCTTATAATAACGGAAATCTAATTCTACGACTTCTCCATTTCTATTTCTCCAACACATTTCCGACTTGCGGAAAGTATACTTTTCCAACGTAAATGACCGTACAAAAGGCAGATACCTTAACAAAAAGTACCGGCTTGCGCCCCAAACGCTGTGTTTTGTTTTGGTAAACAAATCGGCTAGCTCTTTTCTGTCGTTTTTTACAGAGTAGGCATCAAGATCAAAATCACCGATGTGTTTTGCAACTTCTGCCTTGAATTTTGCAATAATTTCTTCACGATGTGCATGGTTTTCGAGGCATTCGCAGTTCATTGCATGCGGACTGAAATACTCCAGTGTGGCATTGTCATTGGCAAATGTTATTGGTGTAGAATAATGGTTGAAAATTTCGTCAACCTTTTCGGACAGGCAAACCACATCGCTGTCAAGATAGCAATAGGTATGTCCGTGTGGAAGAATTTTATGCAACGAAGTTTTCAGGTATATGCTTGCCTCGTGGTCGTTGTATTCGCTTGGTGTTGCGATGTCAATAATATTTTCGTACGAAATAGGAATCTCGTTTCTGCGGCTGTCGGTAACGACAATAATATCGTTGTGCGTAAACCTTTTCAGTCTTCCGATTGAAAAGGTGAGTTGGGAAATGCACCTTTCGGGACCACAAACTGCAAAGACGAATTTGTTCATTGTTAAATTTTTCGTTCGTTCATATATTCATAATCGTGCAAAAATTGTCGTTTCTCCGCTTTTATTTCCTTTCGCTGGTAAGTTCTGTATTCCGACAGCAATTTCCGATATTCGCGTTTGGGCAGACGAAGCCCTTCATCGCTCTTTATCAACATACGGAACTCGGAGCAAATTGTCTGGTAAATTTCCGGTGCATAAAACCTATAGAAATCATCATCAAGAAGCGATTCCAAAATGTTGATATTGTTGCGTTTGAAGTCGAAAAGTCTGCTACGTTTCGAGATCCCGCCAGCGTGGTCGTTGTAAACCGACCAGCACTCGTTGAAATATCTGAACTTCGAGTTCTTTATCAGTTCCAGTTCCAATGCCCAGCTAAACGAAAATTCCTTGAACTTGTAGTTACGCATGAAATTTTCCAAGTCTTTCCATCTGCAAACAAGAGAGGATGTTGGAATTATTGTCCTAGTAATCAGCATTTGCGGCTCAAAGTCGGGATAGTACTTGTTCATCTGCGAATAAGTTTTCCAACCTATCTTGGTTTTCTTAGCAAATTCGTCATCACCGTCAATGTTCATCTGGTGTATTTCGGCATCGTGGAAGCATGCGGAATATTCTGGATTCTGCTCAAGGAAATCGACTTGAGCTTGCAATTTACCATCGTAGCACCAATAGTCGTCGCCATCGAGGAAAACAAAATATTTTGCACGGCAATTCATTTCCACGGCTCTGCGTACCGAATGCAGTACACCCGAATTTTTCTCGTTTACAGAGAGGAAAATTTTGTCTGGATGTTCAGTTTGCAGCCGCTTAACAATTTCCACCGTAGAGTCTGATGAGCAATCGTCAAAGACATATACCTTATAATTATAGGTGCATTTTTGCTCCAGCACAGATTCTATGCATTTGGCAATAAACTGCTCGTGGTTACAGGTGAAGATAAATATTGAAAGCGTTGCTTCGTTCATAGAACTATGAATTGAACTTGTTGGCAAAAATACAAAAAATAACAAATCCCAATCATGCGATTGGGATTTGCGTTTCTATGAAAAAGCAAATTCTATTTAATTATCGAAGCAATTTTTTCATGGAGCTTGGCAGCGGCTACAGCCTTTGTTTGAAGAATCATATTCTTAATGGCCTTGCCATTGCTTTTGCCATGACCAACAATAACTGTTCCGTTAACGCCGAGTGCAGGTGTACCACCAACATTCTCGTAGTTGTAGTTCTCGAAGAACGGGTCGTTTATGCCTCTTTGTCTCAGTATGGTGTAAATGGATTCGGCATGCTTCAGGTAGATGTTGCCTACGAACCCGTCGGTAACAATTACATCGACCTTGTTGGTGTCGGAGCAGTCACCACCTTCAATGTTACCAATGAAGTTGATGTTTTTCTCTTCCTTCAGCAGCTTGAATGTAGCCTTAGCAGTAAGGTTACCCTTGCCTTCCTCGGAGCCAATGTTCAGCAGACCGATTCTCGGGTTTTCGATACCCATTACATATTGAGCATATACTTTGCCAATGAGAGCATACTGCACCAGAACTTCAGGCTTTGGGTCTGCGTTAAGTCCTACATCGAGGATGAGGTTGTTTCCGCCCTTGTTGTTAGGGCAAATCGACGACATGCAAGGTCTGATGATACCATCTAGTACACCGATTACCTTTGTCGCACCAACCATCATTGCTCCTGTATTTCCTGCGCTTGCGAATCCGTCTATTAGTCCCTGCTTGAGGTAATAGAAGCCCTTGACGATTCCCGAATCCTTCTTTTCGAGGAAAGATTTTACGGGGTCGTCGCCCATCGCCAATGTTTCGGAACAATTAATAATTTCAAAAACACCAGCATCGACGCTGTGATTGGCGAAATACTTACGGATGTACTCTTCGTCGCCGAAAAGGAACAACCTGTCGTCCTTGTCCAAAACTTCTAAAGCAAGGATCGCACCATCAAGAATGGCATCCGGTGCAAAATCCCCACCTTGTATGTCAACACCAATGTTCATAGTTCATTATATTTTATTCGCCCTTTGGTTCGATAACGAGTTTACCTCTGTAGTATCCGCAGTTCGGACATACATGGTGGTATTGGATTGTAGTTCCGCAATTTGAGCATGTTGCCAATGTTGGGAATTCTGCTACATAGTGGGTACGGCGTTTGTTTCTTCTCTGTTTAGATGTTTTTCTTTTAGGATGTGCCATTTTCTTAAACTTTTAGTTAGTTATTATTATTCTTTAATTCGCGCAACGCTTCCCATCGCGGGTCTATTGCGTCTTCTGTTTTTTCTGTCTCTTCAACCTTGTACTTGTCAATCAGTTCCATCATCTTAGCGTTGCAAGTCGGATTACCATTTGCATCGTCGGGATGATAGTGAGCTATCGGCAGTGCAAAGTGCGAATATTCGTAAATGAACTCCGAAATGTCTATTTCGTTCGCATCGCGACTTAGTGTTACAGCATCGCTGTTCGTGTCGAAGTTGGTCTCGTCGCCATAGTTGACCAGAATCTCATCGCTTATTGCGATTGGCTGGTCGTATAGCTCAAGGCATCTGTCGCAAGTCAGCTTTACCGTTCCCGACAAGTCGAAGTTCAATAGCATCGAGGTCTTCTTCTTTGTCAAGATTACCTTCACATCGACCTCTCCGCCCTTTATTTCTCCCTTGTCATACGACTGGAAAAACGCATCATCAGCTCTAAAACGGAATAAATGTTCCGTTTCTCCGAGGCCGTCAAGCGGGATAATATGTTGATTAACACTATCCATTCCAATCGAAAACATTAGAAATAAATTCGTGCAAAAATACAAAACAATTTGAAAAAAGAAAAAGAAAATTTTTTCTTTGTTAAAATGATGGTGAAAAATATGTGGATTCGTTGCACGCAACGAACCTACATGTCTTTCTTCAGTATAATCCTGAATGTTGTACCCTTGCCTAATTCCGATGATTTGACAAAGATTTTTCCGCCGTGGTATTCCTCTACAATTCGTTTGGCTAGGCTAAGACCTAGTCCCCAGCCGCGGTTCTTGGTGGTGTAGCCTGGCTTGAATACATTCTTGAAATCCGACTTGCTAATACCTTTTCCTGTGTCGGAAATTTCGATGCCTACATGTTTTTCCGAGTCATCGAGGCTTATCCTTATTGTTCCGTTTGTGCCAATGGCATCAACTGCATTTTTGCAGAGGTTTTCGATTACCCATTCGAACAGTTCTACATTGAGAGGCAGGAAAATCAGTCCGTATTCATCAATGTTGGTTTCGATATGCACTGTCGATGGGATGCGCGTCTTTAAGTAAGTTACTGTATTTCGGATGCATTCTGTAAGTTCTTTTTCATGGAGATTTGGCTTGCTACCAATTTTTGAGAAGCGTGCCGCAATCTTTTCTAGTCGCTTCACATCCTTTTCTATTTCGCGGAACATTTCAGTCTCGCCATGTTCCTCGCGCATAATTTCGAGCCATGCCATTAGTGACGATATTGGTGTGCCTAGCTGATGGGCGGTTTCCTTCGACATTCCAAGCCATACATGATTCTGCTCCGACCTGCGCGAAACATTGAACACCACATAGCCCATAATTATGAAAATACCAATGAGCACAAGCTGAACGAATGGGTAGTATTGTAGTTTCTTCAGCAGCAGCGAGTCGGAATAATACACGGTGTTCATTACATTGCCATCTGGGTCGGTTATGGAGAAACTTTCCTTGCCGTTGTTTTGGAACTCCTCAAGTTTCTCTTCGGCATACTTGGGTATTTCCATTTTGATAGTGTCAAGATTTCTGTAAGAGATTATGGTTTTGTTGTCGGAATCGACAAGTATCACAGGTATTGTCTGGTTGTTTTCAAGCACTTCGAAAAGAAAACCTATATCGGCATCGGGTTCTGAATTGATGAACCCCTGCATGGCGTGCGACCATAGTTCCATCCGTCTGTATTCCTCCTGCCTCAGGTCGTCCATCAGATTGTTGGTGTAAATAAGCGAAAGCACGAAGATGAGCGCGGCAAATGCCATCAGTATAATTTTCCATTTCTTGTCGAATCTGTATGCCTTGTCCATAGCTTATGCTTTAATGTCAATCCTAATTTGGGAATCTTGTCGAAGACCGAGCAGATTTTTAGCGCTTCCACCATTTATTGCTATTTCGAGCAATCCTAATGAATTGAAAATACACACTATTTCCGAAGTTTCCACTTCCTTGTACGACTGATAAATCTGCGTGACCTTGTATGAATGTGTGTTCAAAAGAATCTCGAAAGCATTGTCGCCAATAGTGTTGTCGAAAATTTCTTTGCTAATGTTTGAGATGGCGTTTCCGTACGAATCGATGTATATGATGTTTCCGAGAAGTCCGCGTGGTGTTGTCTGGGGCGCGAGGTCGGTGTATCTTGTTACATCTTCTATTTCTTCTCCGAGTTGCCTGATGTCTTTTCCACGGAGCATGAACTTTGCGATTTCAGCAAACACATTTTTCTCTATGAATACGCAGTCCTCGTTTCCTGTCCCTACGTCTATTGCCACTGCAAGTTCTGGCTCATCCTTAAAAATTATGCCTAGGGTGCCGTTGTCGGTGCAGATGAAATATTGCTTCATGTACTTCGCGACTATGACTTTCATGTCGCCTTTGGGCTCACTGTCTACACCTATAATATGTATGGTGCCGGCAGGGAAGTCGTTGACGACACTTCCTAGCACGAAAGCCGCCTGTTGCCAATTGAAATGCTCGATGTTGTGCGAAATGTCAACGAAAACAGTGTCTGGTTCCGACGAGAGTACAGATGCCTTTACAGCGCCAATGTAGTAGTCGCTGTTGTGCCAGTCAGTCGTAAGTGTTACTATTTTCGTCATTTCTTCAGCAAATGATTATAACTATGCAAAAAAATGCTTTTCTTTGCTCCGCAAAAATATCAAAATTTATCAATGACTGAAAAAAGTATTCTGATTGAAATTGAAGACTTGCAGAAATTCTTCGGTGTGCGCGATGAAAATCTCGGGTTGCTTGTGCGTCATTTCCCTACATTGAAGATTGTGCAACGTGGTGATGTTGTGAAAGTTGTAGGTGACAAGGAGGTAATAAAGGAGTTTGAACGCAAGTTGAATGCTATGCTCGAATTTTTTGGCAAGTACAACCGCTTGGGAGTAGAGGAGGTTCGCGAAATTCTTAGCAGTGAAACCAATTCGGTAAGCATTGCCGAGGACAAGGACGTGCTTTTGTACAGCATCAGTGGCAAGCCGATTCGTGCACGTACCGCCAACCAGAAATTGCTTGTTGAGTGTTTTCAGAAAAACGACTTGCTTTTTGCAACTGGGCCGGCAGGAACAGGCAAGACATATACTGCAATTGCATTGGCTGTTAAGTCGTTGAAGGAAATGCGAGTAAAGAAGATAATCCTTTCCCGTCCTGCTGTTGAGGCTGGCGAAAACCTTGGATTCCTGCCTGGAGATGTACGCGAGAAGCTTGATCCGTACCTGCAACCGCTCTACGATGCTTTGCTCGACATGATTCCATATCGCAAATTGGAAAAGTATCTCGAAGAAAAGACCATACAGATAGCTCCGTTGGCATTCATGCGCGGACGTACCTTGAGCGAAGCCTTTGTTATTCTCGATGAAGCGCAGAATGCAACCTATACACAGCTGAAAATGTTCCTCACTCGTATGGGCGAAAATTCCAAGTTCATTGTCACTGGCGACCTCACGCAGATTGACTTGCCACGAAAGTCCGAGTCTGGCTTGCTTTCCGCTCATCGCATACTTGGCAAAATTCCTGAAATTTCGTTCGTGCAGTTCGACAAGGGCGACATTATCCGTCACAAGGTTGTTGGCAGGATTGTTGATGCTTACGAAAAAAGCGAGAAGGAAAAGGATTCAGAATAAGATAAATTTGTTATTTTTGTTTCAAAATTGTGCTAATGGATTCGTCAGTAGAACATATTTTGGTTGAATATTTCAAGGGCAAACCAGTTGAAAAAGCTTGGGTATTCGGTAGTTTTTCTCGTGGAGAGGAGCGTCCCGACAGTGATATTGACATTATGGTCAGATTATTACCCGATGCAAAGATGGGTCTTAGTTTTTATGGAATGATGTGTGACCTTGAGGATTTGCTTCATCGTCCAGTAGACATGGTTCGAGAAGGAAACCTGTTGCCTTTTGCTGTGGAAAGTGCAAATCACGATAAAATATTGATTTATGAGAGAACCATCAAGGGATAAAAATCGATTAGAACATATTCTTCAAGCCATAAGCAAAGTTGAGGAGTATACTAACTCAAAGACTAAAGAATACTTGGCAAATAATTCTTTGTATTTGCATGCAACTGCATATAATATACAGATTATTGGAGAGGCAACATACAAGTTAAGCAAAGAATTCAAGGATGCGCATTCCGAGACACCTTGGAGAATAATTGAAAAAATGCGACATATTCTTGTCCACGATTATTTCTCTGTGGACATTGAAATAATGTGGCTTGTAATACAAGATGACATTCCTGAATTAAAACAACAGATTGCCAAATATTTGTTGGAGTTTGAATCCCAAGAAAAAAGCGAGAAGGAAAACAAGGCGGAGTAAAGTTTTTCTTCTAAAATTTGTATGTCAGCAACATATTTATTATCTTTGCTTCTTATTTGTTATAAATGGCGAGGAGATTTATCATATTGTTGCTGATTATTGTTGCGGGACTTTCTCGTAGCTATGCCCAGTTTGACGAAGATTTCTGCAACGATATAGATGACAAGAAGCTGATTAAGTCGTTCCAGAAAGGCGTGCAGTTGCTAAATGACGGCAAAATGAATGAAGCCGAGACTATTTTTGCCAAAATACTTGATGAGGAACCAGAGTTTACGGAGGCTTGGGTTGCAAGCTCGGAAATAAACTACTCGAAATACAAAAGCGCAAGAGATTCCAAAACGCAAAACAACTATTATTCACGCTATGTAAAGTGCCTCGAAAGTGTTGCAAAGACTTGTCCTTCATATCAGAACTACGAGGTATGCTACACGCTAGGCAAAATATTTTTCAGTCACGACAAGCTCGATGTAGCAAAGAAGTATCTTTCAACATATACGGCAAATGCGAAAAAAGGAACAAAGTACTATACCGATGCAGAAAGCACAATCCACTATATCGATCAGTATCTGAACCTAATAGAAAATCCAGTGCCGTTTGAGCCGGTTGTCGTTGAGGGCGTTTCGAGTGCATACGATGACTACCTTCCTCTTATTTCGCCCGATGGCTCTCTTGCTCTTTTCACAAAGGCATATACAAAAAAGGAAGTTCAGTCGATTTACACCGACAAGTTTGTCGAGGAGTTTACCGTATCGAAGGCTGCTGACGACAAAGGGCTTGTTTTCTCGCCTGGAGAACCTTTGCCTTATCCGTTTAACACTGGAAAAAATCAAGGTGCAGCATCTATTTCAATCGACAACAAGACTTTATTCATAACAATTTGCGAGTTCGTAAGCAACAACTACGACAATTGCGACATATACATGTCAACGCGTGTTGGTGATGGTTGGTCAGAACTTAAATCGCTAGGCCCAAATATAAATGGCTTGTACACATGGGAAAGCCAGCCGTCGATTTCTGCCGATGGTAAAACCTTGTATTTTGCAAGCATACGTGAGGGCAATATCGGTTTCAATCCCGACAATCCAACATCCGACATATACTATTCCGTAAAGGACGATAAAGGCAACTGGAGTAAAGCCAGAAATCTTGGCTCAAAGATAAATACGCCCGGCAACGAAAAGTCTCCGTTCATACATTCCGACAGTCAGACGCTATATTTTTCATCCGATGGACATCTTGGAATAGGCGGTTACGACATTTTCTTTACCAAGTTCAGTGACGGTGACTGGACTAAGCCTGTAAATATTGGCTATCCGATAAACACCAAGAATAATGATCTTGGATTTGTCGTTAATACTCAAGGAACTAAGGCTTATTTCGCATCGAATAAACTAAATGGAAAAGGCGGTTGGGACATTTATGCTATTGACTTGTACAAGGCAGCGCGTCCCGAAAAGGTGTTCCTTGTGAAAGGACAACTTGTAGATGATAATGGTAGCATGATTACCGATGCTAAGCTTGAAGTGAAAAACACTCGTACTGAGGAGGTTTCTGAAGGTATTGTTGATGCAGAAACAGGTCATTACGCGGTGGCTGTAACTGCAAAAGACGAGAAGGACGATTTCCTTATGGTGGTAAAAAAAGAGGATTACAGTTTTACATCTACGCTGATTGAACCTACCGAAGAAACTTTTGAGAAGCCAATAGAGGTGAACTTCGAGGTTAAGCCAATCGCAGCAGGAAAGTCGGTGCAGATAAACGACATATACTATGCTACGGCATCGTATGAGATAAACAGCAAAAGCCTTGCTGTACTTGATGAGTTCGCCGATTTCCTGAAGACAAATCCTACCGTGAAGGTTGAGATTCGCGGTCATACTGATAATATAGGTAGCGCCCAGACAAACATAACATTGTCGAACAATCGTGCGAAGGCTGTTTACGATTATCTTTTGACAAAGGGCGTTTCAAAGTCGAACATAAGCTACAAAGGTTTTGGACCTAATATGCCAATTGCCGACAATAGCACCGAAGCTGGTCGTGCAAAGAACAGAAGGACAGAATTTTACATCGTGTCGAAATAGCTTGTAAGTGATCCAATCTTTTTGTAAATTTGTACCACTAAATTTTGACTCTTATGAAGTGTAAACTTTTCATTTTTGCCGTATTGGCGGCGTTGTTGCTGTCCTCATGTGCTAAGAATTACGAGGTAAAACCATACAACGAAGGTGTTAACATTATTCCAGTGCCTAAGGAAATGTCGGTTGATACGACCAAGCATTTTGTTCTTGACAAGAATACCGTTTTTGTTGTCGATTGTGATTCTGCACGGAATATTGCCGAGTTTTTTGCAAAAAAACTGAAAGCCTCAACAGGATTCGATTTTACCATTGTGGATAATGGAGAAAAGAATGCGATTATTCTCAACTTAGATGCTGCTTCTACGATTGTACGCGAAGGCTACAATCTTTCAGTGACGGAAAATGGTATTTCGGCTACGGCTTCGTCGGCTGCGGGACTTTTCTATGCAATGCAGACATTGATGCAGTTTCTTCCTGCCGAAATAGAATCATCCGAAGTTGTGAAAGACATTGAGTGGCGTATGCCTTGCGTTGAAATTTCCGATGAACCACGCTTCGCATACCGTGGTGTTCATCTCGATCCGTCGAGACATTTTGTTGATGTTGAGTTCATTAAGAAGCAAATTGACATCTGGGCAATGTACAAGGTCAACACTATGCACTGGCATCTAACCGATGACCAAGGATGGCGAATCGAGATAAAGAAATATCCCGAACTCACAAAGGCTGGTGCAACGCGCATCGAGGGAGAAGGCTTCGAATATGGTGGTTTCTACACTCAAGAGCAGGCTCGCGAGATTGTCGAGTATGCTGCCGAACGTTTCATAACAGTAATTCCAGAACTCGAAGTGCCAGGCCACGAACTTGCTGCTATTTCGGCTTATCCATGGCTGTCGTGCAACAACGATACGGTAACACCGCGAATTGTTTGGGGAGTCGAGGATATTGTTATGTGTCCCGGAAAGGAATCGACTTTTGAATTTCTGCAAGGTGTAATTGATGAGCTAGTCGAGATTTTCCCGAGCGAATATTTCCATATCGGTGGCGACGAATGCCCTAAGGTTTTCTGGAAGAAATGTCCTCTGTGTCAGGCTCGAATTAAGGAAGAGCATCTTGACGAGAATCCCAAACATTCACCCGAGGATTGTCTGCAGAGCTATGTCGTGAAGCGCGTTGAGGCTATGCTAGCAAAGTACGGACGAAAGATTATCGGCTGGGACGAAATCCTTGACGGTGAGATAAATCCTTCTGCCACAGTGATGTCGTGGCGTGGCGAAGAAGGCGGAATTGCAGCTGCTCAGAAAGGTCACGATGTGATAATGACGCCTTACAACGGCGGAATGTATATCGACTACTATCAGGGCGACAGCAAGATTGAGCCAGTGACCATCGGTGGTGACTCGCGTCTGGAAAAAACCTACGCATACAATCCGATTCCCGACACCTTGGCAAGACTGGTGGACCTTGGCAATCATGTTCGCGGTGTACAGTGCAACCTTTGGGCAGAATACCTATATAATGATACTTTGCGCGAGTACCGCTATTATCCGCGTGTGATGGCGCTTGCCGAAGTCGCTTGGTCGCCGTTGGAAAAGAAAGACTATGCCGATTTCTGCCGTCGTCTTAACAATACATACGTGCGTCTCGATATGCACAATGCAACATACCACATTCCGTTGCCAGAACAGCCCAATGGCTCATGCAACTTTGTGGCATTTGTCGATTCAGCGGTGCTGGAGTTCACGACTTCGCGACCAATAAAAATGGTTTATTCCATCAATGGTTCCGACCTTACGCCCAACTCAAAGGAATATACTGAACCGATTGTGGTAAAAGAGAATACACTGCTGAAAATTGCATCTGTGTTGCCATCAGGAAAGATGAGTAAAGTACGCGAAATTACTGTCGAAAAGCAAGATTATGCTCCATCGATTGAGGTTGCAAATGCAATAGAGGGACTAAAGATGCACAACATTGCAGGAATGTTCCTAAATGTTGCCGAGTTGGAAAAAGCGACTGACAAGGCAGAAAGGGATACTATTATTTCCAAGCTGGTTGACATTCGCAGCGTAACAAACTTTGGCGAACCCCTCAATGGCTACGACAACTATGCATCAATCGCAGAGGGATATTTGCGCATTGATGAGGACGGAGTTTACTATTTCTCCACCGACAACGAGGAATTCTGGATTGATGGACAAAAGTTGATTGACAATTCGGGCGAGGTGAAGCGTTTCTCGCGCAACGACAAGTCAATTGCTCTTGCAAAAGGTTTACATCCGATAAAGATTGTGTACTTAGGTCATATCATCGGAGGCTGGCCGTCAGTTTGGAACGACGGAAAGGTGGAGATGAGAAGGTCGGATGCTGAAAAATTTGAGAAGATTGACGGAAAAATATATTTCAATTGACAATTGATAATTGATAATTGATAATTGATAATTGACAATGTACAAATCTATAGGGATGCAATGCATTGCGTCCCTATAAAACAAATAATAAGCATTTGATATACAATGATTAATATTATGCGAAAATTTTCGTTGCGAAATTTTTCGCAAGTATAACATGAGCCTTTATTTGCTATCTTTAATCTTCAATCCTTTTAGATATTCTTTCTGCTCTGTTGTAATCCTATAGCTTTCAACGGCTTTCTGTATGGTCTTGTTGTGTGTCCATGGTGCGAGGCGTTTCTGCTCGATGATAGGCAGTGTGGCATCATATTGCTTTGCAAGTGCGGTGGCAAAATACCATGCGACCATCATTTTAACATAGTATTCATCGTTGCAGATGTTGGCAACCCATTCCAGATATTCGGGACGAAAATCATTGTCAAGGGAGTGTGTCATAAGCATTTCGATGCCAAAACGAATGGTGTAGGTCTTGCTTGACTTCATCCATCTGCGGATGTCTTTTATCAGTTGTGAGTGTTTTTGGTTGAATGTCTTTGGCCTAATCAGGTCGCAGGTCGCCCAGTTGTCAACATAGGGTAGGAGACGGTCAATTTCGGCAATGCTACGGTCGTAATCCTTGATTTCGGAAATTATGAAGCCATGCATGTTGTTTTCATCGTAGTATTGGTGAGGAAGATTCGACAGAAAATCATCGATTTCTGCATCCTTGGCAAATTCTTTGGCAAGTTTACGCAGTTGCGGTGTGCGCACGCCAATTATTCGCTCCTTGTCGATGGTAGGCATTAGCTTTGAATGAAAATCGCGGTATTCTAGGTCTTGATTGGCAAATAGGCTTTCGTGAATCCTAACGGTTACTGGCTTATACTTTTTTGCGTAGGCAAAAAGTTCAATTGGCAGATGGCAATAGCCTGTCGGGTTCTTGTCAAGGTAATCCTGATGGTATTCGTCGGCAGGGAAGAAGTTTTTCAACTTGTCGACTTCCACCTTCAGGAGCTGGCCGTACTTCTTTGCTTCCAATGCCATAACTTCTTGTATTACTGGTAAATCCGACTTGTCGGTGTAATATATTCCGGTGCGGTAGCGTGTGCCCGAGTCCTCGCCTTGGCGGTTCAGGCTTGTCGGGTCGATGGCTTTGAAGTAAAGGCGCAGGATTGTTCGCAGAGGAATTGTGTATGATTCGTATTTCACTTCTACGGCTTCGGCATATCCTGTGAGGTCGGTGTAAACTTGTTCGTAGGTGGGATTTTCGGTGTTGCCGTTTGCGAATCCAACCTGGGTGAATGTTATTCCTTCGATTTGCTTTAGGTAATGTTCTGCCCCCCAGAAACATCCTGCGGCAAGATATATTTTCTTTTTCATGTCTATTGTTTTAATGTTCCGTTATCGTTGAAAAGTTCGCAAATGTCTGTAGGTTTTTGTAGCCATATCGTGTTAAGTCCGACTTCCTTTGCGCCAAGGCAGTGCTTTTCGCAGTCGTCGATGAAAAGTGTTTCTGCGGCGTTGAGGTTGTGCTTTGCAAGAATATGCTGGAAGATTTTCGGACTGGGCTTGCGTTCGCCAATTTTGTAGGAGAAGAAAATCTCATCAAAACCTTGACCGACAAAGTCGAAGCCAGCTTCGCTATTGAGATATTCGGTGAAATATTCGGCATTTACCACATCGCTGTTGCTTAGAACGAAGGTGTGGTAGTGCTTGTGGACCTTTGGGAACAGCTGCTGGTGTTCGCGTTTGAAATCGACAATCAGCGTGTTCCATGCCTCGCATATCTGTTCGTCGGATAGGTCGGTTTCGAGTGTCTTGCGTAGTTCGTCGCAGGATTGGGTGGATGTAAT
>JAEEGJ010007979.1_pt1 | contig 29615 bp, 26 predicted proteins | sample 8958761 | NCBI WGS metagenome assembly JAEEGJ01 (sample SAMN16246546, study PRJNA631951) | gut metagenome | biome: gut microbiome; feature: rumen; material: RS-attached | host: Bos | place: Iran: Karaj | collected 2018-10
CGAATTTAATCATCAGGCGCGAGACCTGAAAAACCACCGGCGCACCGGCAATGAAGTGAGCCAGGCGCTGCGCCTCAAGAGCCGATTGGTGCTCTTTGGTGTATTGCTTTTCGAGAGCGGGAAAAAGATTCATTATTTAATGTTTTTAATTTGTTCTTGTTAACCCCGTAGGGGTGACAGATTGGTAGAAAATGCATCCATCCGACATTAGCGTGCCGTTAGGTACGCGACTATTCTACCGGCCTAAATATAAATTGTTCATCGTAGTTTATACCATATAATTCAAGAAATTTCTTGTACTCGTCCATAAACGATATTTTCTTGTGGTGTTCTTCCTGATTATTTATGTAGTTGATTACGTTGGAAATCTGCGATTTTCCATATGAAAAAGCGCCATAACCTTCCTGCCAAGAAAATTTTCCACCAGCAAGCCTTTCTTCGTTTATCCATTTCGACGAATTACCCTTAATGTCTTTCATCAGTTCCGACAGCGATTGATTTGGACGCATTCCGAAAAGAATGTGAACGTGGTCGGGACAACCGTTTATTGCGATTAGTTTATGGCCGTTTTTTTGAATAATGCTAGTGATATACATATACAAGCGGTCTTTCCATTCCGACGAAATTAGCGACATTCGGTTTTGAACGGCAAAAACGGCGTGAATATGGATTTGTGTGTATGTATTGGACATTTTGCGCTATTTGTTGTAAATCAGATTATTGTGTGTTTATTTTGTTGCGTACCTACGGCACGCTAATTTAAATAGAATTGCTGTTTCTACCAATCTGCCGTCCCTACGGGACTTTCTTGTTGCAAAACTTGTTGATTATGTATCATTTTATCTACCATCCGTTTACACAATAATGTGTGAGCTTTGTCGCGTACCTATGGTATGCCAAATTGTATGAATGACCGGTTCTACCAATCTTTCGTCCCTACGGGACGGTTTCATTCTAATATCTGTGCAAATCCGTGTCATCGTGCGTAATCTGTGCGATTTTTTTAGGCCCCTTCGGGGCTTTTCCAAAACTCATAATAATTAAACCACTGCTCGGGGTATTCCTTCAGAATCTTCTCAAAATTAGCCACATACTGCTCCAGAAGGGCTTGCTCGGGTTTGCGGTCGCGGGTGCGGGGCACGGGCTGCGCAATGGTGAACCGATAGTGGTAGGTCATCGGCTTCTCGCGCATTGCGAAGTAGAACACCACAGGCACCTTCAGCCGCGACGCCAGTAGGAACGGTCCCGACGGAAAATCGGCCTCGCGGCCCATAAACGTTGCGGTGAGCAGTTTGTCGGCGTTCACGTAGCGGTCGCCTTGAAAGCAGACGTACTCGTGGCGGTTCAGGGCTTCGGTAATTTGGAAGACGTGCGTCAGCGTGTCGTTGTTCACGGGAATGACCTTGTAGTCGTGGCCAGTTGAGTTCTTCGCCAGCATCTCCTTGATTTTCTGATACTCGGCATCGTACATCACAATGTTGATATTCTTGCCGTAATCGCCGAAGAATGGCGCGCCAATCTCCCAGTTGCCAATGTGGCCGCCCATCATTATCACGCCCTGCTGCGAGTTCAGCACGTCGAGAAACTCCTGATAATTTTCAAATTTGAAGTGGTATTTGTCGGTCATTCCGCTGCCAATGGCAATCTTGTCAATCAGCGTCTGACCCAATCGGTAATAATTTCGGAACAGCAGACCGACGGATTTCAATCGGTTCAGTTTCAGCGTTTTGCGGGCATAGCGCCACGTACACGCGGTGGCCTTTGGGGCAAAAGGAATGAAATAGACAACAACAAAGGCTAGAAAAACGTAGGCCGCGCGGACGCCTATGTATTGTATCAGTTTGATAAAGAAGAAGTAACCGAAACTTCCGCCTCGTGTTTTTCCCTTCCAGTCGGCCATTGGCGGTGGTTATTTTGTCGTGCGCTCAATCACAAGGTTGTAGAAATCTTGGAAAGTGCGGATTTTGGCGAAATCCTCGCCTGTGACGTTGAATCCGAAGTTCTGCTCCACCAGAACCACAACATCCACAAGGTCAAGGCTGTCGAGTTCCAGCGTTTCCATCAGCGGCGCGTCGGGTTTGATAACATTAATGTCAACCTCAAACTCTTCGGCCAGAGTCTCGTTGATTTTTGCGATTATTTCTTCGTTGGTCATAACTATTTGAATTTCTTAATTATAAGCGTTGAGTTTGTGCCTCCAAACCCGAAAGAATTCGTCAAAAATAAATCAAATTCTGTATCTATCCGCGTTTTGGGGATATTTAATTGGCACGAAGCCTCATCGGGTTCCTCAAAGTTGATATTCGGCGCAATGAAGCTGTTGTTCATCATCAGCGTCGAGTAAATGACCTCGCTTGCGCCTGCCATCCACATCTCGTGGCCCGTCATCGACTTGGTTGAAGCCACGTAGGGGCGGCTTGCGCCGAACACCTCGGCAATGGCGCGGGCCTCGTTCAAGTCTCCAGCGGGGGTTGAAGTGGCGTGGGCGTTGATATACGGAATGTCGGCGGCAGCAAGTCCTGCGCTGTCGAGAGCGCGTTGCAGCGAGCGTTTCGGCCCTTCCACATTGGGCACCGACAGGTGGTCGCCGTTCGACGAGAAGCCGTAGCCGACAATTTCGGCCACAATGGGCGCTCCGCGTTTTATGGCCGACTCGTAGCTCTCAACCACCACGCTTGCCGCGCCACCGCTTGGCACCAGTCCGTCGCGACGGCGGTCGAACGGTTTCGAAGCCTTGGTTGGGTCGGCTTCCTGTGTCGAGAAGGCGCTCAGGCCGTCGAAACTGCCAGTGGCGTAGGGGTTGACCTCTTGCGCGCCTCCGCAGAGAACAATATCTTGAAGTCCTTGTTTGATAAGCAGATAGGCGATTCCAATGGCGTGAGAGCTGCTTGCGCAGGCGCCTGCTATGGTGAAGTTGATTCCGCGCAGTTTGAATATCACCGAAAGGTTCATCGAAACGGTTGAAGTGAGCGATTGGAACACCGATTCGGCGCCTACCAGCACGGTGTTTTTCTTTTGGCGAACGGTGTCAATGGCGGTAATTATCGGTGCCGCGCTTGTGTCGTTGCCGAACAGGATTCCGACCTCGTTTTGGGCCAGAAAATCGGCGTCGATACGCGCATTGCGGAAGGCCTCAAGCGACGAAACATAGGCATATTCGCCTTGTTCAGCAAGTCCGCGGCGGCTGCGGCGGTCGAGCAGCTCCTTCATATTGGGGCGCTCAATAATGCCTGTGAGCGACGATTGGAAGCCCAGTCCCTTGCGCTCGGGGTCAATTCCAATGCCCGACCGCCCGTTGTAGAGCGATTGGCGCACCTCGTCAAGGTTCTTGCCAATGCAAGAGTAAATGCCCATTCCTGTTATTACAACTCTGCGTTCCATCGGGCTAAAAATCGATTTTTTTGGTTTTCAGATAGTTTTCCACCCTTTCAATGTCTTTGTACAGCGGGCTGTCGACGGTTGAGAAGGCGGGGAAAATGGCTCGCACCTCATCGTAAACGGCGCGTGTGGCGGGGCTCATCTTGTCTTGAATCTTCAGAATATCAACAGCTTGAGCCAGCGACATCATCATTATGGCCATCACTTGGAATGAGTTCTCGATAATGTGCTTTGCAATGAGCGCCGAGTTGGTGCCCATACTCACAATGTCTTGATTATCATTGTTGTTAGGTATGCTGTGCACATACATCGGGTTCGAGAGTGTCTGACACTCGGCGGTGGTGGAAGTGGCGGTGAACTGTGCGGCCTGCATTCCGTAGTTCAGGCCCAGCACGCCCATATTGACAAACGGCGGAAGAATGCCGTTGATTCGGTCGTGGTAAAGGTAGTTGAGCTGCCGCTCGGTGAGCATTGTGAGCTTGGTGACACCGATTTTCAGCTTGTCCATCTCGTACGAAATGTAGTCGCCGTGGAAGTTTCCGCCGTGGAACACGTTTTGGTTTTCGGGGTCGATAATCGGATTGTCGCAAGCCGAATTAACCTCGTTAATCAGCACTTTTTCAGCGTTTTCCATCTCGTCGAAAATCGGTCCCAGAATCTGCGGAATGCAGCGCAGCGAGTAGTAGGGTTGCACCTTGTGGCCGAAGGTGGCCTCGGTGTGCTTTTGGTTGTAGAGCTCGGCTTCGCGCTTGAGCATACATTGGCTGCCCGCGCTTATTTCACGCATCAGGCGGGCAATCTCGCGTTGTCCGCGGTGACGTTTGGTGGCGTTCAGCTCGGCCGACATCAGGTCGTCGTACGAAGCGGCCACCTCATTCATCATCACCGACGCCACAAGCGACCAGCGAAGCAGCTTTCGGGCGTAAATCAGGTTGACAACGCCAATGCCCGTCATCACCGACGTGCCGTTGGTAACCGACAGTCCCTCACGCAGATAAATCTTGAACGGTTCGAGTCCGTTTTCCTTCATCACCTCGGCTGTGGGGCGCAGTTGGCCTTTGTAGAAAACCTCGCCCTCGCCAATGAGCGTGAGTGCTATGTGGGCAAGCTGCACAAGGTCGCCGCTGGCGCCAACGCTGCCGTGCTCGGGAATGTAGGGGATAATGCCGCGGTTTATGAACTCAACAATGAGCCGCACCAGCTCGGTGTGAACGCCCGAGTTGCCCTGCAGAAAGGTGTAGAGCCGCGCAATCATTGCCGACTTCACATACACCTCGGGCAGCGGCTGCCCAGCACCAGTTGAGTGGCTGCGTATAATATTGTATTGCAAATCGATAAGCGACTGGTCGTCGACTCTGTACTGCGCCATCGGGCCGAAGCCAGTGTTTATGCCGTAAATGATTTTGTCTTTCGAGAAATCCTTCAGAAACTGAAAACTGCGGTCAACAGTTTCCAAGTCATCATCGGAAAGTGTAAGTTTCTTGTTTTCAAACAGAATGCCGTAAAGCGTTTCTAAATCTATTTCTTGTTTTGAAGCCATAATGCTTGTGCAGCCGATTTTTATTTTTCGAACCGCAAATATAGGGTTTTAATCTTTTAATAGATACCAATAAAAAATATTAGGTAAAGTAGATGGGCAATTATATCCGAATCATATAAATCTTTTTCCATAAGAAGTTTGATTTTGTAAAAATGCGTATTCTTGCAAAGTGCATTTTTGTGTTTTATGATATACTTACAATAGTATTGTACAATTTGTTAAATGGTTTAAAATGAGTATTATGAAAAAAGTTTTTTTGCTTACCTTGACGGTTGCGGTTTGCTTCGCGGCTTGTAAGAAGGACGAAGAGAAGCCATCGCCAGATGGTCCTGATACACCTTCAACCGATACTACGCCGGCTGTTGATTCAACACGGTTTGATCCAAATAGTTACCGTTTCTTAAAGACGTATGTTGACCGTTCGGTCCATCCTGATTTTAAATTCAGTGGTGCACTTGATGTGAATGAGTTCCACAACAACACAAATGGTGTGCGCGACACTGTAACCGCCCACTTCGATGAGATTGTGGCAGGCAACGCTATGAAGTACGGCTCGGTGGTTGGCGGTAGCGGACAGATGAATTTCACGAATGTGAAGCGTTTTGTTGAAGATGCCAAAAAAGCAGGGCTTTCCATCTACGGCCACACACTTGCCTGGCATTCGCAGCAGCAACCGGGATATTTGTTGGGTTTGATGGCTGATCGCGAAATGAATGTTCCTGACAGTGAGAAGGTTGATGTCGAAGATTTGAGCCAGAATTATAAAGGATTGAAGTCATTTAATTATTGGCATAGCGACTTCGCCGATTTCAATTATACGATTACAACAGAAGCTGATGGTTTGCATATCAAGAATAATGCGGTTGCAACCAATTTTTGGGATGTTCAGTATCAAATTGCAGGCAGCTTGCCTGTAAAGACAGGTGGTTCTTATGATTTCACCATCCGGGCAAAATCGTCTGCACCAACTGATATAACTGTTGCTGTTGGTGGGTGGTCAAATAACAACAGTCTCAAAATCAGCATTTCCGATGATTGGGCGGACATTAATTTTCACATTGACAACATAAAAGAAGGTGGTGGGCATGTTTTGTTGCAGTCGGGAAATTTTGTTGGCGATATTTTTATTGAAAGCCTGAAAATCACTCATAAGGGTAGCGACAAAACCATTGCCCTTACCGCCGAGCAAAAGCGCGATACTCTTGTCTGGGCCATGGATCAGTGGATTGCCGGTATGATGGAAGCCACTGATGGCTACGTGAAGGCCTGGGATGTTGTGAACGAGGCTCTCTTTGGCGACGATAAAGATAAAGATGGTCTGTACGACCTTCAGAACTACGAGAACAACAACATCTCCGACCCATCAAACGTGTCGTCGGGTACGTTCTACTGGCAGGCCTTTATGGGAGACCTTGAGTATGTGCGCACGGCTGTTGCAAGCGCCCGCAAGCACTTCAAAGGCAATGCCGACGAGTTGAAGCTTTTTGTGAACGACTATAACCTTGAATCGGATTGGGATGACAACAAAAAGGTAAAGAGCCTTGTGGCATGGATTAAGAAATGGGAAGCTGACGGTGTGACAAAAATCGATGGCATCGGGACACAGATGCACATCAGTTGTTTTGAAAACGCCAATATTCAGAGAAACATTGAAAATCATATTGTCAAAATGTTTGAGATTATGGCAGCAAGCGGCAAGCTCTGTCGCATCTCAGAACTCGATATGGGCTATGTGCGTGGTAGCCAGCGTTGGGGCGGAACATCGCTCAAAACATCGCAGCTGACTGAAGCCGAGCATCAGAAAATGGCCGATTTTTATGAGTTTATCGTCAAAAAATATTTTGAGATTATTCCTGTCGAGCAGCAATATGGTATTTGCCAATGGTGTCTGACTGACGCCCCGTCAAATTCGGGTTGGCGTGGTGGTGAGCCTGTCGGCATTTGGACTGAGAAATTCAAAGCCCGTAAAGCCGCCTATATTGGTTTTGCCAAAGGACTTGCAGGTGAAGAATAGTTTGAAAACCAACTCAGTATTTAAAAACAAGGGGGCATTTGCCCCCTTGTTTTTTTTGATTCTATACACTTCTTTTATTTCTTCTTCACTTCAACCTTGCGTGTTGCAGCAAGATTACGGTTCCGATAATCGACAGCGGCAGTTACGTTCTCGGCAAGCGAATGGAAATAACCGCCCACAATGCTGCCGCGGTCCATGGCGGCAGGCATACCCTTATCGCCGCTTTCGCAGACGCTCTGCACAATCGGAATCTGACCAAGGAAATTCACCCCTTCTTTTTCGGCCAGACGTTTGCACCCGCCATTGCCGAAGATATAATACTTGTTCTCGGGCAGTTCGGCCGGTGTGAACCAAGCCATGTTCTCAACAAGGCCCAAAACGGGCACGTTGATTTTTTCGTTGCGGAACATATTCATGCCCTTCAAAGCGTCGGCCAGAGCCACTTCCTGCGGCGTGCTGACGATGATGGCGCCCGTAAGAGCAAGCATTTGGATGATGGCAAGATGGATGTCGCCAGTTCCCGGTGGCATGTCGATGAGCAGATAGTCGAGCTCGCCCCAGTCGGCTTCTATTATCATCTGCTTGAGAGCGCTTGTGGCCATCGGGCCGCGCCACACAAGAGCATCTTTGGCATTCACAAAAAAGCCGATTGACAACAGCCGGACGCCGTATTTCTCGACCGGCACAATCATCTGCTCTTCGTTGGCCATTGGACGGGCATCGTGCAGATCGAACATCAGCGGGATTGAAGGTCCGTAAATATCGGCATCAACCAATCCCACTTTTGCGCCTTTTTGTGCCAAAGCTACCGCCAGATTGACGGCCACCGTTGATTTCCCAACGCCGCCTTTGCCTGAAGCCACGGCAATGATATTCTTCACATTGCGCAAGCCGTTGGGCTCATCGGCTTCAGTTTCAGGTTTTGCCTGCACCCGTATGTTGCCGCGCACGTTCACACCTGGCAGCGCTGCTTCGAGCGCGTCAACGCAACTCTGTTTCAGCAGAGCGATGTTAGTGCTTTCCTTCTTGCCGATTAGCAGGGCAAAACTGACATTTGCCCCGTCGATTTCGAGTCCTTGAACCATTCCCAACTGGATGATGTCTCGTTTGAGTTCGGGGTGGACAACCGTCCGCAGCACGCCGAACACTTGTGCAGGTGTGATTTCCATATTGATTTTTCTGATGCGGCAAATATAATCAGAAGTTTGCCACGGGCTTTTTTTAATGTTTTTTTTCAAACATTTTGGCGATTAAGATTTTTTTGTACTTTTGCACCGCTCTTAAGCAAATGGGGTGCCATAGCTCAGTTGGTAGAGCAAAGGACTGAAAATCCTTGTGTCCCTGGTTCGATTCCCGGTGGCACCACAGAGAAAAGAGAGTTCGGTTTTTACCGGATTCTCTTTTTTTATTGCCAATCCATAATGCCCCGACGGTTCATGAATCAGGTATTTAGTCTGATGTCTGGAGTTTGAAATTCAACATCTCGATTATATTTGTGCCATAAAATTATTGAGTTATGAAAAAATTACGATTGTTGATTCTGGCATTGTGCGTTGCGTTGACAGCAGGTGCCACAGATCATCAACAAACAGCCGCCATGTCTGATGCCGCTGCCAAACCCGATGCCGACAGCCTTTTGCGTTTAGGACGCAAGTTTGTACGCACCAATCCTGACACTGCCATAATAGTGTTCAACGACGCCTTACAACTCACTGACAGTAACAGCCTGACCCGCGCGGCCATCTATCGTCAGATGTCTAACGCATATTCTTTCAAAGAAGATTTCTTACAAGCAGTGGACATTAATACTCGTGCCATCAGCATTCGCAACCAAAACTCGATGGATTCCGCCAATATGGCCGAGATGGCAGTGTTGTACTATAACAACGCAATCAACTACCAGAACAGCGGCAACTATCTAGCTGCCATCCGCTCGGTTGAACAAGCCTTTCCCCTGTTTGAAAAAACTGAAAACGATTATTTTCTATCAATTGCTTACGATCTCGCTGCAACGCTTTGCCAAAAAGTAGGTAGTACATACCTTGCTCAAAGGTACGCATTGAATGAATTGGCTTTATGTGAGAAAATGGGTGATACAATTGGAATATCATATACATATGACCTATTGGCCGCTATTTGTGAAACTACGGGGCAGTTCAACCAGCAACTTATTTGGCAGAAGAAATCACTTGAGTTGCGTATAATGATGGATGATATTGTCCGTGTTGCGCAGTCGTACAATAATATAGGTAATACTTATATAAGTTATGCACAAGGAATACTCATCAATAGTTCGAGCGGCATAAATGCCAACCCAAAAGGATATAATGAAAATCAAAAGAAAGCCAATCAAAAATCTGATACAGCTCTAATGTATTTGAAAGAAGCGCTTCGTCTCAAAATGGGGTTTAATGAAGCTCAGGCACGGCAAACAGAGTTCACTGTTTCAGAAACATTTGAGACAAAGAAATATTGGCGTCAGAATCTATTGGTTGGCACTTTAAACAATATAGCATTAGCTTACAATGGAATAAATGCCGATTCATGTGCATTTTATGGATGGAAAGCGGCAGAATACTTTAAATTGCTGCACGACGACTATGGTTACGTATCGGCATTAATTACCATATGTGAGGGTGGTGGGAAAAAAGGATTAAGAGGTCGTTCTCAAAAAGATATGATTGAAGAGATTATCAGGATATCAGACAAAAACGCTAATGCTTCATTTGTACACCTTAAACAGATGGCTTATACGAAACTGGCAATAATATATTATGATAATGGCGATTATAAAAACGCTTATTTATCTTATAGAGAGTCGTTTAGGCTAAAGGATTCTCTGTCGAATGAATCAAGCATCCGCGAGTTGGCGCTGATGGAATCCCGTTACGAGTTTGACAAGCAGCATACGACCGACTCTATTAACCATTATCATGAGACACTGCGTCTTGAAGCCGAGCACCAGAACGAACTGTTGCGAAACAAGGTGCAGACTCGTGTTATGCTGAGCGTTGCAATTCTGTTCATACTCATCGGTGTCATCATGTTCTTTTTCTACAAGACTACCAAAGAGAACGAAGAGAACAAACTGCGCAACAAGGCTCTCGAAACCGAGCGCTCGCTGCTGCGTACTCAGATGAACCCGCACTTTATTTTCAACGCACTCAACTCGGTGCAGAGTTTCATTGTGAGCAACAACGCGCAAGACGCAGTACGGTTCCTGTCGAAGTTCGCCAAACTTATGCGCATGATTCTGAACAACTCAATGGTGCAGTCGGTTACACTGAGCAATGAGATGCAGTCGCTTGGCCTTTATCTCGACCTTGAGCGGGCGCGTTTCGGCAATAAATTCAATTATAAAATCGACATTGACGACAACGTTGAAGAAGACCTTGTGTGCGTACCGCCAATGCTGGTTCAGCCTTTCATTGAGAATGCCATCATTCATGGCTTGATGCACAAAACCACTGACGACGGGCTCATTACAATCAAAATCAGCGAGAATGACGAAAACAGCCTTATCTGCCAGATAACCGACAACGGTGTTGGGCGCAAGGCTGCCGCCGAACTCGAAAAGAATAACGAGCGCAAGCATAAGTCGGTGGGTATGCAGCTCACCCGCGACCGTCTGCGCGACTTGAACAGCGAAGCCAACGCCCAAATGTCGTGTACCATCACCGACCTTGAAGACGAAGTTGGCAATGCTCTTGGCACGCAGGTTACAATTATTATCCCGATAGTAGGAGAGTCAAATGAAGCTTGATAAGTTGAGAGTCGGTGATTGAGAAAAGTTGAAATCGCTTATTGTTTTTCAACCAAATCATTATATTTACAAAATCAAAAATACTGGATTATGAAAGTTGTGATTATTGATGATGAAATTAACGGGCGCGAAACTGTTAGGCAGTATTTGTCGTTCTACTGCGATGATGTTGAAGTGATCGGTGAAGCCAATTCGGTTGAGAGCGGTGTTGAACTGCTCAGCAAACAGACGCCCGACATTGTTTTTCTCGACATACAGATGCAGGACGGAACCGGATTCAACCTGCTCGAGAAATTACCGCAGCGTAATTTCAAAGTCATCTTCGTAACAGCTTATGACCAATATGCGCTCAAGGCCATCAAGTTCAGTGCGGCCGACTACATTCTGAAACCTGTTGACCCTGACGAGTTTGTTGATGCAGTGCAAAGGGTGCAGGCAGAACTCGCCGCACAGCAAAATAAACAGACAAAAGACAACCGTCTGGACGAGTTGTTAACCATTTCAAAAAAGAACGATTTCACAAAGGTCGGATTGCCGACATCGGAAGGAATACAGTTTGTCAAGGTTGACGACATTGTGCGCTGCGAAGCTGATGGCTCTTACACACAAGTTTTCATGAGCACAGGCGAGCGGATCATGGTCTCAAAAAATCTTAAAATCTATGAAGATTTGTTCGCTGGCAACAATTTCCTGCGCATCCACAAGTCTCATCTGATAAATACTAGTTACATAGACAAATACATGAACACGGGTGGTGACGGCGGCAGTGTTGCCATGGCCGATGGTTCTGTGGTTGAAGTTTCGCGCCGCAAAAAGGACGAACTGTTGTCAATGCTCAAATAATGAGACTGTGCTTAGTCACAGGTTTTCGACTAAAAACACATATAAAAAAAGCGGACAATCGTCCGCTTTTTCCATTTTTAGTAAGCAACTAATAGTATATGAAGAAAAAAGCATTTTACAGTCTTGATATTGAGCCGCCCGAGCCCGACTCAACATTCACCATATTAGGTTGTCCAGAATATCTGATGCGGGCACCGCTATGAGCTTTGGCTTCAAGTTGCGAACCTGCGTTGACCGTCATGCCTGCGCCACTCGACGCTTCGGCTGTAACATTGGCAACTTGCAATTTATCGGCAGTGATGCTTGCACCGCTCGATGCGTCATAATTGGCACTTCCGGCCGTACCAATAATTTTAATGTTGGCACCGCTGTTTGATTCGGCAGTTACCGACTGCGCTTCAACCATTGTGTTAATCTGCGCGCCCGACGAAACATTGAATTTCAGATTGTTGCCCTTGATGGTGTCGGTTATGACCGTTGCACCCGACGATGCTTTTATCTGGTTTACTGCACACATTGGTACGGTTACTTCAATGCGGCGCGGCGATTTAATGTTGGTTTTTCTATCCCAACGGATAATCAGGGTTTCGTTCTTTACTTCGGTAACAATCCTGTCGATGATGTCGGCAGGTGCGGTCACTGTCAGGCTGTCTGAAAAGCCCGCCACAACGTTCACCTTGATGCCTTGGCCGGCATCGATGCTTGTGTACTTGTCGATGTGGCGCACGCTGGTCACATCTTCTGCATTTAAACCCGATATGTTGGTGCAGGCAATCAGTGCCGAACCAATCATTGCAAACAAAAATTTTTTCATATTCAGTCAGTTTTAAAAATTACAATCTAATGACGCGGCAAAAGCCGAAACGTTGCACTTTTGTGTAAAATTTTTTCAAGTAGCCACTCGGCCGGCCAACTTCGTGATATATTTGTGTTTAAAACAGACGATGATGGATTTCAGAACTCAAGTCGATGCAAAGTCCGATTTCACGATTGGTTATTCTGACAGAATGATGCTAATGGGCTCGTGCTTTGCCGAGAATATCGGACTGAAAATGAAGCAGGCGCGACTGAATGTTGTGGTCAATCCGTTTGGCATTTTGTTCAATCCCGAGTCGATTGCCATTGCGCTTGAGCGGGCCGTTGCCGGCACTGCCGTGGGCGATTCCGAAGTGTTTCAGCACAACGGACTTTGGGCGGGATTCGGGTTTCACGGCAGCTTCTCGTCGCCCGACAAGGCCGAAGCTCTGCGCAAGATGAACGATGGCGTCAGCCGCGCCCACTCGCAAATCGGCGGACTGACACGGCTAATCTTGACCTTCGGCACGGCCTTCGTCTATCGAAACAACACCGACGGCCGCGTGGTGGCCAACTGCCATAAACTGCCGGCTGCCAATTTCACACGCGAGATGCTAACTGTTGAACAGATAACCACTCACTATTCAGCTTTGATTGAGCGACTTACGGCCGAAAATCCGAATCTGCAGATCGTGTTCACGGTGAGCCCTGTGCGCCATCTTCGCGACGGCGCCCATCAGAACCAGCTTAGCAAGGCTACGTTGCTATTGGCTATCAATCAGCTTGTTGAGTGGTTTCCAAACGTGCATTATTTCCCGTCGTATGAGCTGCTGCTCGACGACCTTCGCGACTACCGCTTCTACGATGCCGATATGTGCCATCCGTCGGCTATGGCGGTGGATTATATTTGGCAGGCAATGCGCGACAACTGCATCAGTCAAGCCGACAACGCTTTGATTGACAGTGTGATGAAATTTGTGACAGCCGCCAACCATCGTCCGCTGAACCCCGATACTGATGAATTCAGGCAGTTTGTTAGAAATCAATCGGAAGCCGTGGCTGAATTTACCGCCAACCATCCCGAAATCGATTTAAGCGCTGAGATTGAGCACTGGAAAGAATTGTCGCGAGAAAAGTGAAATAGTTAAGCAAGTTTAGAAACTAAACAGCGAAGCGATAAACTTCTAAACACTCAACCCTTCAATCACAGCAACCCCGCGTCTTCAATTATTGAATCGAGCAGCCGGCACATCGGGTGCAGAGTGCGATGAACGTTGGCGATGTGTTCGTACAGATTGGGGTTGGCAACCTGCTCGTCGGTCAGATAGTTGATGGCTATAAAGTGCTTGTACTTAAGTAAATCGGCGTGTTCGGGACTGATTTCGTAGCCCACGGGCATTTTTTTCAGTTTCTGATAGTCCCACAATCCATTGAAATAGCGCTTAAAATCTTTCGAGTCAAGTATTTCCGCCAAATCTTCGGGCACAATGCAGAGCTCGTTGCGAACGGCTTTCAAAATGTTTTTGTCTTCAATCCAAAGCCCGCCGCCACACATCGACAGGTTGTTAGGCTCGAGTTGGACGTAGAATCCGCACCACTCGCTGTTCTTTCCGCCTGGCGCGATGTTGGCCGAAAAGTGCGTCTTGTAAGGCGTTTTGTCGAACGAAAAGCGCAGGTCGCGATAGATGCGGTAGATGCACTCTTTGGCCGTCAGTCCGGCAAACTTGGGCTCGGCATCCGACAGAATCTCAATCACATCGGCGATCAGTTGACTGAAATCGGCCTGGGCAACCTTGAACCAGTCGCGGTTTTGGTCGAACCACGGCTTGTTGTTGTTCTGCTGCAAGGCGGCCAGAAACGGCATTATGTTGTTGGCGGGGTTTATCATTTGATATTGTTTAATCGGTGAATCGGATAATCGGTGAACTGTCATGCAGTCTTGCTTTTCATTCCGATTGATTAGCCGCAGCATCGCCTGCCAGCCGTTCCGCCGACCGCGCGTACCAAATCATATAGATGTAGAGCGGAATCATTATGAAAAGCGCCGCTTTGACGCCGAAATGGTCGGCCACGGCACCCATGGCCACGGTGATGATTCCGCCGCCTGCTATTGCGGTGAGCATCAAGCTTGTAGCCTTATTTGTTAGATAATCGAGCCCGCGGGTGGCAAGGCCGAAAATGTTGCCCCACATCACGCTTTGGCACAATCCCGACGCAATGAGCGCCACAATGGCCACAGGTCCATGGAAGAGCAGCCCGAAGGCCACCAGCACAATTCCCGCGGCAGCGTATGCCGAAAGGGCCACCTTGTCGGTGACGCGCTTCATCACAAAAATGCCCGTGAACCGTCCCGCAAGCATCGCCAGGAAATAGAAGGTGATGAATGTGGCCGCCCGCGACTCGTCAACGCCCAGAATGCTACTGTCGGTGGCGTACTGCACCATAAAACTCGGAATGGCAATTTCAATGCCTTCGTAGATGAAGATGGCTAGCACGCCGTAGCGCAAGTGGCGGTGCTGCCACGCTTTCGCGATGGTTCCGCGGTCGTCGGTTTGGTGCGTGATGACGGGCAGTTTTATCAGGCTGATAATGATAAGCAAAACCAGGAAGGCCGCGCCAATCGACAGGTAAGGCATCTGCAGCGACTGCGCCAGAGCCGACCGCTGTGCGTCGCTTACGGGCAGCGTGTTGTCGGGAATAATCTGACTGATGGTGCCCAAAAACAGCGCCGTGCCAACCAGCGGTGCAATCATTCGGGCGGTGCTGCTGGCCGTGCCCACAATGTTCATCCGCATTGCGGTGGTGCGGTGCGGTCCAATCTCAACAACATACGGATTGACAGCCACTTGCAGCAGCGTTATGCCCAGCGCCAGCACAAAAGTGGCGGTCAGGAAGAAGGGGTAGCTGACCATCAGTGCGGCGGGATAGTAAAGGAATCCGCCCAGAGCGCAAATCATCAGCCCAATGAGCATTCCGCGCTTGTAGCCGAACCGCTCGGTGATGGCCGACGACGGAATTGAGCCCACGCCGTAAGCCCCGTACCAGACCATATTGATGAACATCGCCTGCGCGTTGGTCAGGCTGAAAAGGGTCTGCATATACGGAATCAGAATGTTGTTCATTGTGGTCACAAACCCGAACGAGAAGAACATAAACGTCAGGGTGCTCATTCCGGTGATGCTGGTGCGTTCTGCGGTAGAGTTCATAGCATTTGGTTGATTTATTGTTTTTTATCTGTTTTCACGATTGTAAACTGCCGTAGCCATTCCCTACTCCACCGTGAACCAGTAAGACTTCGAGTATCTAACCTCGTAACTGAACCGCAGAACTTTTTTCTCCTGCGGGGCAAGGTTGAGTTTCCACGTCAGTTTGCCCGTTTCCGAGTCCACCGCCGCGCCGCCCTTGTCGGTCAGTTCAACTTTTATGTCGGAGAATTTCGGCAGCGGATATTGGTCGGTCAGTTCAACGGCAACAGCCTCGTTCTTGTTGTTCTTAACTGTTATCTCAAAGCATTTCACAACTTTAACGGTCGAGCCGATGGCCTTTTTCGATGTGAACTCCTTCACCGCCTGACGGTTGACGGCTATATCCTTGTCGCGGCCAATGGTGATTGAGAAGGTGTCGGCGGCAAAGTCGGGCGCAATCTCGCACTCGCCCTGATAGGCGTTGTCAAGATAGATGTATGCGTTGCCCTTCAGCAGCGGATACTGCGAAAAATCTTTCAAATCGGCCATCAGGAACACGTCTTTCGAACTGCGCGGCAGACAAGTGAAACGATACCCGGCATCAATGTGGTATGTCAGCATCGAAACATCGTACTGCTTTCCGTCGCTTGGCACGGTGTACGGAACATCAATCTTGAACTCGGTAGTTGTTTGAGATTGAGCCAATTGCAACGGCACATTCTTTACAGGCTCATTATATTTCAACTTTTCCGGTACGCTACTGACTCCCCTGATCATAACTGGCGCATAAGGTGATGGAGCCGCAACCTCCTTGTTTTGTACACCATAGCCAACAACCACCACTTCATCAAGTCCAGTAACATCTGGTGTCAACGAAATCTGCATATTTTCTGATGGTTTCACTTCCTCGGTTACATACCCTATATAACTGAACTCCAACTTGTTGTTAATATCCTTCATCTCTAAATTGAACTTGCCGTCGCCGTCTGTAATCGTGCCATTGACAGTTCCTGACTCAACGACATTAGCGCCTGGTATCGGTAAATATTCTTCATCGGTTACAATGCCGTACACAGTTTTTGAAACTGGCGGTGTCCATTTTTTCACTGTCGAAGTTCGTCTGACGGGCGGCAGATACATTGGGTCGAACTCGGGTGCGGCGTTGTCCACCGATGGGTCACCCGTTGATACTGTGAGTTTTACACCGTTCCAATCCTCGGTTGACGACTGGCTGATATGTGCGCCGTAAACCAAATCGAGCGGTTTGTTCGCCGCGTCAACCCTCACCTCGTAGAACGGCTCCCACTTTGCGCTGAAAATCAGGTAACTCAAGGTCACCGGCACATTCGTGAGCGCAACGTCCGACGACAGCACAATCTTCACCCGGCTCTCCTTCCGCTGCAAATCTTTCTGGCTGTTCTGTTTTTCCTGCAACAGCCTGTTCATCTCGTCTTTGCACTGCTTGATTCGCTTGTTGATTGCAATTTTCTTTTTTGCGATTTCAGCAAGTTCCTTTTTGTAGAAGTCGGTCATCGCCTTCAGTTCGGCAGTTGAAACTCCATTTTGCTGTCCGCCAATGTTTTTGTTCGAACCGATGAGCCCCTCCTCGCTTGTCAGAATCGAAAGTTGCGCGCTGTAATAACTGAGCGAATCTTTCAGTAAATCAACACGTTTATCGTTGGCGGCGTTTTGCTTTTGAGCCTTTTCGTTGTCAACAACATCAATCTCGTGCTTTACCGAAAGAATTTTCACGCTATGGTTTTCAATGCCAACCCTCAACGTGTTCGGGTCGAGTTCGGTGCTTAAATTGTTGAGATATAGCGTTGTATTCCCTTTCGGGACACTCAGCGTGCCATCGCGGCTCACCATTGCGCCGTTGCGGTAAACGGTTACCGATTTAATCTCGGTTTTAACATTTTGAGCGTTTGCCGAAACCGTTGTCAGCGTCAGACTCAAAATCGAAAGTCTTAAAAACAAGTTGGTTTTCATATAGTTAGAATTTAAGTGTTTACATTTTGTCAGTTCACGCTTCCCAGCGGATGCGCATAAAGTTGCACATCCTTGGCCGTGATGTTCTTGTCGCAAAGGATGAGCAGGCGCTCAATCACGTTGCGCAGTTCGCGGATGTTGCCCGTCCAGTTGATTTTCTGCAGTTCGGCAAGGGCATCGGGCTCGATGGTCGATTTGGCCACGCCCGACTCTTCGCAAATCTGCGTGATGAAATAGTCGGCCAGAAGCGGAATGTCTTCAACGCGCTCGTTCAGCGTGGGCACCTGAATCAGAATCACGCTCAAGCGGTGGTACAGGTCTTCGCGGAAGCGGCCAGCCTTAATCTCTTCTTCAAGATTCTTGTTTGTGGCGGCTATCACCCTGACATTCACATCAATATCCTTATCGGCACCCACGCGGGTGATTTTGTTCTCTTGCAGTGCGCGCAGCACTTTGGCTTGCGCCGAAAGGCTCATATCGCCAATCTCGTCAAGGAAAATGGTGCCACCGTCGGCCTGCTCGAATTTTCCAGCGCGGTCTTTCACTGCGCCCGTGAACGAGCCTTTCATATGGCCAAATAGTTCGCTCTCAATCAGTTCCGACGGAATGGCGGCGCAGTTCACTTCAACAAACGCAGCGTCAGCGCGGTTGCTCAGGCTGTGAATCATCCGAGCCACCACTTCCTTGCCCGTGCCGTTCTGACCCGTGATGAGCACGCGGGCGTCGGTTGGGGCCACCTTCTCAATCATCGCCTTAATCAGTTTCAGCGGTGCCGACTCGCCAATCAGTTCGCGGTTTTTGGCGGCCACCTTCTTGCGCAGCGTCTTGGTTTCGGTCACCAGTTTGCCCTTGTCCATTGCGTTGCGCAGGGTGATGAGCAGACGGTTCAGGTCGAGCGGCTTCTCAATGAAGTCGAAAGCGCCCATCTTGATGGCTTTCACGGCAGTGTCAACCGTTCCGTGGCCCGAAATCATCACCACAGGCAGGTCGGGGTAGTCCTTCGACACCTGCTCAAGCACTTCCATACCGTCGATGCCTTCCATTTTAATGTCGAGCAGAAGCGCGTCGAACGTTTCCTTCTTCAGCAGTTCGAGCCCTTCAGTGCCGTTGGCGGCAAGGCTCACGCGGTGTTTTTCGTATTCAAGAATCTCTTTCAGCGAGTTGCGGATGGCGCGTTCGTCATCAATAACAAGTATGTGTGCCATTTCAAAGTGTGTTTTCGAGTTGAATTGCGACGCCTTCGGTCAGTGCGTACGACGATTGGGTGATGCTTGTAACTTGCGTCTTGTCAAGCAGATACTTGACAAAAGTTGACGACATCACAATGGTGTCCTGTCGCAGCGGCTCAAGGCCGAGAATGAGCGCGCGCTTGTCGCGGGTGGTGTTGGTGATAGTTTTGTAGATGCCGTTGAAATCGTCGGCCGTAAAGTTCGAGTGCTTCGAGTTGAGCGGCAACGGCCGTTGGGTTTTCTTCTGATGAATCATCTCGGCGAAACTGTCGAACGCCCCAGCCGAGCCGATGAGCCGCGTGACGGGGTATTGCCTGATGGCTTCGTTGAAGTCGGCCATCTTCTCGTCGAGATAGTGGTTGATGCTAGCCAACTCGCCTTGCGAGATTGGGTCCGACGGCTTGAAAATCTCAAGCAGGCGGGCGCTGCCCAGTTCGTAACTAGCCGACCATAGCATACGGTTTTCGCGGCCGATAATCACTTCGTTGTTGCCGCCGCCAATATCCACCATCATATAGTTGCTGTCGCCCTGTGGCGGAACGGCGCTGAGCATTGCGTTGAAGACGTACTGAGTCTCTTGCTCGCCCGAGATTGGCGTAATCTGAATGCCAAGGTCGCGGCTCACCTTCTCAATCAGGTGCGCCGAGTTGTTGGCGCTGCGGATGGCCGATGTGCCAAAGGCGAACACCTTCTCGCAGCCGTAGTCCTTAATCAGGCTGCTGTAGTCGCGCAGAACGGCGAACGAGCGGGCAAAGGCCTTGTCGGTCAGATTGCCAGTCATCAGCCCTTCTTTGCCCAGCATCACGGCCGATTTTGTTTTCAGCAGATAGTCGGTCGGCTGCCCCTTGCGGATGTCGGCAATCAGAATGTTGAACGTGTTGGTTCCCAAATCGATAATCGCAACTTTCATTTTTCAGTGTTTTTCGGAGCGGTCCGTTTCAAGTTTCGCGCAAGTTACACATTTAATCGGTGTTGGCAAAAGATTCAATCCGTCACCCATTCAGCCCTTCAGTTATTCAATCCTTCACTCATTCAGTTATTCAGTCCTTCAGTTTATTGCCTAATCCACCGCCAAATCTCTTTCAATGTCGATTTTTTGCCATACATCAGGATGCCAGTGCGGTAGATTTTACCAGCCAGCCAGGTGCAGACCACAAAAGTGGCTATCAGCAGCGCAGCCGACAGAAAAATCTCTGAATAAGGCACGCCGTAGGGGATTCGCGTCAGCATTGAGACGGGCGCGGTGAACGGTATAATGCTCAGCCAGAATATCATAGGACTGTCGGGGTTGGCAATGGTTCCCGTCATCACAATGATTGACAGCAGCAGCGGTGCGCTCAGCGGCAGAATGAACTGCTGAGTGTCGGCTTCGTTGTCAACCATCGAGCCCACGGCCGCGAATAGTGAACCGTAGAGCAGGTATCCGCCCAAAAAGAAGAAGATGAACGACAGGATGATAACCCCGAAATTGATGTTGCCCACGGTGCCGAGCATTGCCTTCAGTTCGTCGGCCATCTCGTCGTTAGTTGGTTGGGCTTGAGCCAGTTGGCTTCCGCCCTGCGACATCAGCGGTTGCGCCATTTCAACCCCGATGGCGGCAGTGTCGGGCATCAGCATCGGTGCCACGGCCGAATAGATGCTGAATGTCAGCACAATCCACAGGGCAAACTGCGTGAGCGTGACCAGCCCCACGCCGATAATCTTGCCCGCCATCAGTTGCGCGGGTCGCACCGACGACACAATCACCTCGACAATGCGGTTCGTCTTCTCTTCAATCACGCCGCGCATTACCGCATTGCCCGACAGGAAGATAGCAATATAAATCAGAATTCCCATCAGGTAACTTAACACCAGTTTCAGCGTCATATTGTCGCTTTCCTCGCGGCCGTCATCGGTCATTTTTATGGTGTTGATGTTGATGTTCGTCTTCACCGCCGACAGAATGCCAGGGTCCACGCCGCACGACCGCAGTTTCTCGTTTTCGAGCCGTTTCTCGATGGCGTTCGAGATGTGCATCCGCAGGTCGAGATTGATGGTTTTGTCGGAATACAGGCTCACCGCGTTGTCGGAATTCACAATTTGGTGGCTGATGTATAGCAGCGCGTAAAATCCTAATTCACTGAACTGTGACTTATACTTCTGCAAATTCGCGTCGGGCATATAGACGAACTTGATGTAGTCGGTTTCGGGCAGTTGGCCGCGGAAAATGTGGGTGCTGTCAACCACCTGCACAATCCTCACTTCGGTGTTGTTCATATTCATAATCAGCGACGGGGCAATCATCAGACCCGCAAACAGCAGCGGCCCCAGAATGCTCATTATTATGAAACTCTTGTTCTTGACGCGCGTCAGATACTCGCGCTCGATTATGGTCAGTATCTTTCTCATTTCTATTGAGTTGTATATTGTTGGGATGTCAGCCTTAAGCCGTCATTTTTAATTGAACACTGTATTCTCGTTCTGATTAACCGCCTTGATGAAAATATCGTTCATACTTGGCAGCACATCGCTGAACTGCGTTATTTGTGCGCCAGCAGATAATACACTTTGTATCAATTGATTATAATCGAAACCGCTTTTCAATTCGCCCGTAACGTGGTTCACTGCGCCTTTCGCGTTTTCTTTTATCGACACAAATTGCTCAATAATATTTGTAACGCTCTCAAAATCACCAATATACCCCAACTCAAAAATGTTGAGTTTGAACTGCTGACGAATTTCGCCGACCGTGCCGTCGAGCACCTTCCGCGACTTGTTGATGAGCGCAATGTGGTCGCAAATCTCTTCAACCGACGCCATATTGTGGGTTGAGAAGATGATGGTTCCGCCGTTATCTTTCAGATTCAGAATCTCTTGCTTGAGCAGATTGGCGTTGATGGGGTCGAATCCGCTGAACGGCTCGTCGAAGATGAGCAGTTTGGGCTCGTGCAGCACTGTGGTGATGAACTGCACCTTCTGTTGCATACCCTTCGAGAGTTCCTCAACCTTGCGGTTCCACCAGCCGCCAATCTCAAACTTGTCGAACCACTCTTTCAGCCGCCGCGTGGCATCGGCCTTTGTAAGTCCTTTGAGTTGTGCAAGATAAACGGCTTGCTCGCCCACTTTCATCTTCTTGTAGAGTCCGCGCTCTTCAGGCATATAGCCGATTTTGCTGATGTCGTCGGGCCCGATTGGGTGGCCATCGAACAGCACGGTGCCGCTGTCGGGCGCTGTAATCTGATTGATGATGCGGATGAGCGTCGTTTTTCCCGCACCGTTAGGTCCCAACAGCCCGAACACTATGCCCTGCGGCACTTTCAGGCTCACGCTGTCGAGCGCCGTGTGGCCGTCGTATTGCTTGCAAACATTGTTGGTTTCAAGAATGTTCATATACTGATTGACAGATTAACTGATTGATAGATTGTTCAATTGAGTTTTAAAGGTGGATGGAGTTGTCACTGCATAGAGTTCATTAGTTCATACAAGTAGGCGGGACTCTGCACGTAAAGTTCACCTTCTTCATCTTGTAACGCGTTTATTATAGGCGAGTTATACACACGTTCCATCGCTTGTTCAATGTTACATCCCGTATCTTCCATTTCGTAACGCACTAATTCGCTCAATGCGTAATCGGTCAGATAATTGGCTATTTGGTGGTGGTTTGGCTGATTCATAGTGTTTCAACAGATGTTTTGGTAAGGTATTGTAATGCCCGTTTAGTGCCGAAATAGTATTGTTGGTCAAGATATTTGTCTTGCAACAGTTGGGCGGCTTGCTCGGGTGTATTGAAACCTTCGCGGAAGTTGGTCAGTTGCAGAACAACACCATCGTCGGCAATCGGCCCCACTACAATATCATAGTCGTGAACAGGTGTCTTGCTCGCTCGGTCACGGTTGGCGTCAATGAACAGGAACCATTCAGAGCAAGCCTTTTCGGGGAAAATCTTGATTTTCAAATCAGAGTGTAGGGCCGATTCATTAAATTCGTATGTTATCAAAGTCGATGTTCCACCAAAAAGTCTAGTCTTTTTATTTGCCATACGAATAGCAGTGTTTCTGTCGGGTGTCAAATAGAATCCTTTTCCAAAATCTTTGTTTTTCAGGCCTTTCGAAAGGTCGATGGAATCAATGTCGGTATTTGAGCCGTGGTATAGTTTCATACAAGCGTGCCCCCATTCCGCTGACATACAATAAGTAAGTCGTCAATTGTGTCTTCTATCGATTGAAGATGTTCAACATCGTAGAATTCTATCAGAAATGCCAATCCCTTATGCTCTTGCAGATAGCGGTAGGCTGCCTGCCGAGTCATAGCAAACCGCTGCCCGAAAGCGTTTATGCAAGCCGTTAAGAATGGTATTTCATATTTGCTCATATTTTCTTGAATCTCAAATGCGTTTGAAAATCAATTGCGAAAATACTGATTTTTTGGAAGAAGAGACAAATTAGTTATTGTTATAACCGTGTTCTCGAGTGCCGAATTTTTCTTTATAAAGAGATTCTCGGTCAATCGCGACTTTGTCGGTTACATTGAGGGGTAGTATTTCTAGTATGCTCCATTGAAAATATGTAGCGGGATAGGCATTATCTTTTTTGTATAATTCAAGCAGGCTTTTGTCATTGCCGTGTCCGTTAGTCTCTGCATATTCATACCAACGGCCCCAAATGCCCTTACCAGAACTCTGTTTGTTGCGATATGTTACACCTACATATTGTTTGCCTGTTTTTTTGTCAAGAATTAGATAAACGCAGTTGCAGGCTTCAAGTTTGGCACGCCATTCCATATCGTTCTTCTCAAATATTGCTTTGAGTTGATGATAATTAAGCATAACATCTTCATAACTTGTGAAAACAGGAATGTCGCCTTCACTCATACCTCTGTCAATACGCACTACATATTTTATATGCGAATCATACCATTGATGCCAATCTATTGCTCGGTTTACCCAATCAATTACAACTTTTTCCTCCAGAGCCTCGAATCCGACAACCTTTTGAAAATCAAAAACACTGTTATCATTTTCCAAATCTATGCGGTTACAGTTTTTAAATACGCCAACAAATCTTGCGGTATTCTTTTCTTCACCAATAAACGAAACTATATATTCAACATCCTTGAACCTTGATGTATACTGTTCGTTCTGATATTTTATAAATACATCGTAGCGAGTGCGGTAAAGTGTATAAAGGCTTTCTCTATACTCTTTTCCATCGATTATCTTAACTTCACGATTGTCTAAATGGCGGATAAGTTTTATTTTCTTTGAGTTATCAAATTCAGGTACTCTACCTTTCACTAACTTTTGAAAAGAAATAATGTACTTATTGTTTTCCTCAATTTCTTTAATTTTGGATATTGCTTCAAGATATTCATCGGTCGGCAGAAGGATGATTTCTAACAAACGCTCTTTGGAAAGATGTAGCCCCATCACCTCATCATAATTCCAATCAGGTAAATCTTTCAATCCGCCTTCATATTTACTGTCATAACCAAGGTTTGGTAATTTGTGAAAATCAGTATATGAGTGTATATAAAATCTCAATGAAACTTCTTTGCAGAACAAAGAAACCCATTGCTCTATATTCAAAAGGTCGTCATATATTAGTTCATTATATAGAACCATCCACGCGCCATAAGTTTCTTTCCCGTTGCTTCGCATATATGATATGTATTCTGCGAATGCCCCTAAAATGTAGTACTTATTCTGCGGGCGGTCTTCTGCATATTTCTTAACATAATCGCATAAGTCAAAGCCGTGAGTAACCATATAACCAAGGTCTGTGATTTTTGTTTTCGTAGGAAGTGTGCCAGATTCGTGACAAGAACTCTCAAGATAAGCCTTACACGTTTTGGGAAATGTAAGTTTATTGTTCACGTTACTATAAAACCGACGTTCATAATCTTCAAGTGACATAATCCTATCATTTATGAGTGAAACATTTTATCAATTATCAATCATACAAATATACTAATTGCATAATGTATTGTAAAATGAAACCGTGACGAATTGTCACGGTTTGAATTTTATATCAATTTTCTTCCAAATTTTCTAAAAATTTCCGCCCGTTAGAGCGCTACGCCTCCAAGCGGACACCTACGGAATATGCGTCAAAGGTCGGGGACAAATTGTCCCTATCCTTTATAATCGAATCCTAAATCCTAATTACTAAATCCTACCTCTTCCTCGTCCATTATCGCCTCAAACAGCATTTGCGCCACGCGGTGGCCGCCCTTGCGGTTGAAGTGCGTGTAGTCTTTCTGCGCCATTCCGCTCTCAACCCACACGGGCATACTGTTGCGGCCGCCCATTGCGGCGTACAGGTTCCAGAACGCGCACCCTTCGGCGAAAGCCGCATTGCGTTGGGCTTCAATCACTTTCGGCACCGATGAGCGCGTCACATAGCCGTTGGTGCCGTTTTCCGACATATCGCTCACGCCCACAACCAGAATCACCGCGCGCGGCCACACCTTTTTCAGGTATTGCAGTTGCTTGCGCAGATTCTCTTCGTAGTAACTGTAACTGCGCGAGCGGTTGGTGACAGCGTTCACGCCAAACTCGTAAATTATCAGGCTCACAGGCAGATAGTGGCCCATTTGTTTCATTTGCGCAAGGTCGATTTTCACAAACTCGGTGCCCTTGCTTCCGCGGAATGGCAGATTATCGACCATTACGCCAGCGGGCGAGTCGAGCGTAACCGCGTAAATGTCAGGACTTTGGCTGCCACCGAACTCAATGCGGAAATTGGTCGGTGTCTGCTCAAAATTCCACTGAAGGCGCTTGGTGTCGGCAGTGGGGTCGATGTCCTCGAACCACAGCAATTCGCCGTCGGCATAGCCCTTCACGGTGAACGCGCTGTCGGCGTGACCGTAGAAAATATTGCACTGCGTGAACATCTTCACCGACTTGTAAGCCTGCCCCGAAGGCGAGAATTTTATCCACGCCTGACTGCCGCCGAACTGCGCGAAACTGCCCATAATGCCGAACCGCTGATGGTGCAGCGACGTGTCGCGCTTCTGATAAATTGAGTGAACGCGCCAATTGCTTGACGCAGAGTGCACTATGGCCGACGATTTGGCCACGGGCGGCACGGCGGGCATTAGTCCAGGGCCGCTGCCGCCGTATTTTTTCTGCATAAGATTGCGGAAATAGCCCGTTATGCGGTCGCCCTCAATCTGACTGTCGCCGTAGTGCAGAATGCGCACCTGACGGTTTTGGCAGTTGGCCAGCGCGGCAAAAAACGGCGCAAGACGCACCTCGTCGTCGTCGGCAAACTCAATGGGTTGGCGGCTTCGGGGCCTGTCGGTGCGGGCGGGTTTGGGCTTTGGAGCGGGCGCTGCGGGCAGAGTGTCGGGCTGCGGCAAAACAACCGTGTCGGCGGGCAGCGTGGTGGTGTCGGCCTTCAGTTCGGCCTCAATGGCGCTTGTGTTGCCGATAATCTCAACCACGTCGGCAATGTTGTTTTGCACTGTATCAGCCTGACTGTCAGTAAAATCGAAATACAACTTGATTCCGCCGCCCAACTCAATTCCGTCTTTCGGAAAAAGCATTGCCACAGCCGCCAAAATGGCCGCCGTAACAATCAGAAAGACCAGAATCTTAATGGGTTTCACGCTCGTTATCGTTTGATTTTCAGTTTCTGACCGATGTCGATTCGCGACGAACTCAAGCCGTTCCAGCGCTTGATGTCGTCCTCGGTGACGTTGAACGTGCGGGCGATTTCCCACAGCGAGTCGCCGCGGCGCACGGTGTAAATCTCATACTCGCCGTCGGCCAGCGGTTCGGCCGAAGTGGCTGTGGTTGTTGGCTTTGCCGTTGTGGCCTTGCCCACCGATGCCTGTTTCTCGTCGAACGTCATTGTGTTGATTTTCTCGTATTTAGCCGCTTTCGATTTCGGAACATAGATAATCAGTTTCTGTCCGCCGCGGATGGTGTTGCGCGACATTCCGTTCCAGTATTTGATGTCCGACACGCGCACGTTGTACCAACTCGAAATGAAGCCCAGATTGTCGCCCGATTTCACCGTGTAAGTCAGTTTTTTGTAGTCGCCTTTGGGCGGGCCAGGAATGTAGGTGTTGTGCTCGGGCTTTTTGTTCATAACCTCGGGGCGGAAATAGTAGGCGTCGTTGTAGCGCGAAATCGAGTCCTCAAGTTCGATGAACCGCAGCACTTGGTCGGTTGGAAGGCGCAGCGCGTAGGGCTTGATGTGTCCAGGAATGATGTCGTGCCGATACTGCGGATTCAGGTTGCGCAGCACGTCGACGGGGATGCCCATAAAATGGTTAATCTGCTCAAAATGAATCTTTTTGCTCACCATAACCGTATCGCATTTCACAGGCATTTTCGGTGCCGATGGCTTTAGGTTGTGCTCTTTGTAGTAATTCATTATGTACGCTGCCGCGATGTAGGCGGGCACGTAGCCGCGCGTTTCGCGGGGCAGATGGTAGTAGATGTCCCAGTAGTTGCGCTTTCCGCCGCTGCGCTTGATGGCCTTGTTCACGTTGCCAGGACCGCAGTTGTAGGCGGCAATCACCAGAATCCAGTCGTGATAGGTGCGGTACATATCGCTCATAAAATTGGCGGCGGCGTAGGTCGATTTTATCGGGTCGCGGCGCTCGTCAACAAGGCTGTTCACCTCGAGTTTGTACATTCGACCCGTGCTGTGCATAAACTGCCAAAGGCCCGTTGCGCCCACCCGCGACACAGCCACAGGGTTCAGCGCCGACTCAATCACAGCCAAATATTTCAGTTCGGTTGGCATTCCCTTCGAGTCGAAAATATCCTCGAAAATCGGAAAATAGTAGTCGGCCACGCCCAGCATATTCTCAACCAGGTCGCGGCGCTTGTGCGAATAGAGATTTATCAGATTGCTAACCACCTTGTTATACGACAGTTCGATTTCGAGCGGCAGCATTTCCAATCGTTTCCGATAGACCGAATCGGGGAAATCGGGGATTAGCGCCGTGTCGGCTGTCGCGATGAATGATGTGTCGTTGCCGATTGACACTTGGCTGTCGAACCACATCTGCGACAGGCTGTCAACCTGTTCCGACACTTCAATATCCAGAGTGTCAGATGGTTCGGGCCAGCCGAAATCAGTGGTGTCGGCGGCGAAGAGAGTGTCGTTGATGGCTATTGTGTCGTTGATTTGTGTTGTGGCGTTTGCGTGCACTGCGAGTGCCGCTGCGCACAAAACGGTGATGATTGGTTTTATCATTTCAAATTCAAGTGTATCAGAATGTTACAGTAATATTTACACCCAACGGCGTGCCCTTCCGCGTGCCTGTGGCTTCGGTGAAATCGGGCATCAGCATCGGGTCGGCTTTGATTGACAGGTCTTTGTCGATGGTGAAATCGAAAAAGTGCGCATCTACGTTAGCGTCAATCACTTGCAGCAGATAGAGCGCCCCAATTCCAATGAAGCAGATGTCGCGGTAGCGCCGCCACGTGTCTTTGAGCCGCTCGGTGTTTGCGGCGGGATACTGACTCACGGTGCGGTCATCGTCGTCGGTAGCCCATTTGTACTCGCGTCGGTATTTCTTGTAGACAAAATTGTTGTAACTCGCATAGTAAATCAGTCCCGTGAAACCGCCGTAAATGATAGGTATCTTCCAGTATTTCTGATTGTAATATTGTCCCAAACCTGGCACCAGCGACGACATAAACGTTGCCTTGTTGGGCTTGTGCTGGGCGCGATAGGTGCTGTCGGGGATGTCGAATCCGTCGGCATATTGAGCGTGCGCGGTTAGCGGCGCAGCAGCCATAAGCAGCAGCGCACCAATCAGCAGCGATATGCGTTTAAGAGCCACCTTCAAGCCTCAATTAAAGCGATTTGAGTTTGTCGAACAGCGATATTATCCGCTCAAGGTCCTGGTCGTTTTTGAACGGAATCACAATCTTGCCGTTGCCCTTGTCGGTGCGGCTGAACTTCACTTTCGAGTTGAAGAATCCGTTCAGGCTGTCTTCCAATGCCTTGTAACTGTCGTCGGTGTTGCGTTTGGTGCGGCCTGTCTTTTTCTTCTCGGGGCTTTTCATTTCGGCTGCGGCCTCTTCAGTCTCGCGCACCGACAGTCCTTCGTTCAGGATGCGTTCGAAAAGGAAATTCTGGTCGTTCAGGTCATCGATGCCGAGCAGTGCCTTTGCGTGCCCCATCGTGATGAGTTGCTTGCGCAGACCCAGTTTTATCTCGTCGGGCAGTTTCAGCAGACGCAGATAGTTGGTGACGGTCGAGCGTTGCTTGCCCACACGGTCGCCCAAATTCTCTTGCGTCAGATTACACTCGTCAATCAGGCGCTGGAAACTGATGGCAATTTCGATTGGGTCAAGGTCTTCGCGCTGAAGGTTTTCTGCAATTGCCATCTCAAGCATTTGCTCATCACCAGCGGTGCGGATATAGGCTGGAATAGTCGCCAGTCCAGCCAATTTTGATGCACGGCAGCGGCGTTCGCCCGAAATAATCTGATAGCGGCCGTTATCGAGTTTGCGCAGGGTAATCGGCTGAATTACACCTAATTGTTTGATAGATGAAGCCAATTCGTTGAGTGCTTCCTCATCAAATTCGGTTCGCGGTTGGTAAGGATTGACATCAATCAAACTCAAATTTACATTGTCGCTGATATGATTCGCAGGTGCGCCACCTTTGAGCAGCGCCCCCAATCCTTCGCCTTTGTTAGCCATAATATCGTTTAAACCTTTGCCTAAAGCAGGTTTCTTTGGTGTTGCCATAGTTAGTCAATAATTTTTTCGTCAGAATCCATTTGTGTCATATTGTTGCGCTGAAGCACCTCGCGCGCCAGGTTCAGGTAGTTGATTGCACCCACCGACTGCGGGTCGTACAAGATGCTTGGCTGTCCGTAGCCTTGTGCTTCTGTGATTTTTACGTTGCGCGTAATCATTGTCTCGAAA
>JAEEGJ010007983.1_pt1 | contig 29591 bp, 25 predicted proteins | sample 8958761 | NCBI WGS metagenome assembly JAEEGJ01 (sample SAMN16246546, study PRJNA631951) | gut metagenome | biome: gut microbiome; feature: rumen; material: RS-attached | host: Bos | place: Iran: Karaj | collected 2018-10
GATGTAGGGCTGTCATTGCAGCAGCCATGTCATGCCAACGCTAGCATGTGCGTCTGCGGGCATCTATGGCTGCGTCGTATCGGTCAGCGAAATTGAAGATGCTCATTTTCTGCAACATTTTTGACGCTGTATTGCCCAAAAAGACCTATTTTTGCAGTTTTCTAAAACGAGCAAACAATTCCCTTCTATGAAAAGACAACTCCTTGTAATACTGTCACTTCTATTCAGTCTTCCGTATACCTACGCTATCACTGTTAAAGGTCGCGTTTTTGACAACTCAACAGGCCATCCTATGGAATATGCCACGGTGCGTGCCTGTACTTTGCCAGATAAGACTTTCGTTTCGGGTTGCGTTACCGACCCTACGGGACACTTTACCTTGGAACTTGAGAAAGGCCGCTATGAGCTTGAAATCCAATATATGGGATTCAATACCTCCTATAGAAGCATCAACCTCGATGGCACCAAAAGCACGATCGATGTGGGAAAAATCAATCTCTCGCCAGACAGTCGCATGCTGAACGAAGTGAATGTGGTGGCCGAGAAGAGCACCTACGAGATGACCTTGGACAAGCACGTGTTCAATGTGGGCAAGGACGTGGCCAACACTGCCGGCAATGCCATCGAGGTGCTGGAGAACATCCCTGCCGTTTCGGTCGACGTGGAAGGCAATGTGAGCCTTCGTGGCGACGATGGTGTGCGTATTCTCATCGACGGCAAGGAGTCAGGCCTCTCGGGTATGAGCACCCAAGATGCTTTGCGCACCTTGCAGGGCGACATGATTGAACGCATCGAGGTCATCACCAACCCTTCGGTACGCTATGATGCAGAAGGCTCGGCAGGCATCATCAACATCATCTTGAAGAAGGACAAGCGCCAAGGTTTCAACGGTGCAGTCAACATTAGAGGTGGTTATCCTTGGATGTACGGTGCTAGCCTTTCGGGTAACTACCGCCTGAAACGTTGGAACTTCTTCGGCAGTTATGGTTTCAACAACCGTCGAAATATTGGCGGCGGTGTCAATAAGACCAAACGCTTCAGTGATATCACTGAAGGCGACACCCTCTTTACCCAACTCACTGACCAGACCACTGAACGTAGGATGAACCGTATGGGTCACAACGTGCGTGTGGGCGCCGACTACTACATCACTGACCATGATATTTTGAGTGCTGCATTCGTCTACCGTTACGGTAAACTGGAGACGCATCCTGTGGTGCGTTATTCTGACGAATATCCGATTTGGGACTCCGCTTCGTATGATGTGCGTGCCGAGGACTATTGGGAGTATGACCCCATGTATGAAGTCACCCTTGACTACGACAAGACCTTTGAACGTAAAGGCCGTAGCCTGAAGGCTAATGTGCGTTTCTTCACCAATACCGAGAATGCGGGCTCCGACATCAACGAGTCGCTCTATCCTAATTCGGATGCGCAACAAGCTTTATGGACCATCTATCAGAAGACGGGTAACGACCAGCGCATGCGCAACCTGCAGGCCAGTATCGATTATGTGCATCCCTTCCTCACCAAGGCGCAGTGGGAGATTGGCGCGAAATACACCAACCGTAATATTCTGAGCAACGACAGCGTTTGGCAGAAGAATGACGGCATTTGGGAGCCTTTGGGCAACTATTGCTACGACTACGAATACAGCGAACAGGTGGCCGCACTCTACACCAGCCTCGGCAACGAATGGGGCCGTTGGTCGGGACAGGTGGGTTTGCGTGCCGAGATGACCGACATCATGACCAACCTGAAAGGCTATGCCCACGATGGCAACGACTCCATCAACGGCGGCAAACCTTACTTTGATTTCTTCCCGAGTGCTCACATCAATTATTCGGTGAATGAGTTCAACCAGTTCCAAGTGAGCTACACGCGTCGTATCCGCCGCCCGGGCTTCTGGCAAATGAGTCCTTTCCGTTCCTACAACGATAACCGCAACATCCGCCTTGGCAACCCCGCCTTGACGCCCACTTATATGGACAGCTACGAACTTGGTTACATCCACTTCTGGGACAAGGCCAGCTTCAACTTCACGACTTATTATCGTCACGGCACCAACATGATACGCCACTACACCTACGAGGAAGATGGCGTGTTCTATAGCATGCCCATCAACTTCGGCAAGGCCGATGACTTTGGCGTGGAGATGGTAGCCCAAGGCCAGATGACGAAATGGTGGAATCTTAACGGCAATGTTAACTTCTTCCGTTCCCAATTCAATGGCACCATCAATGACAAGGTCTATGATGATGCCACTTGGATGCTCTTCGGACGCGCTGTGACGAAGTTCAAGGTCAGCAATTGGTTTGACCTTCAACTGACGGCTCACATTATGGGTCCGCACAAGGAGCCATTGGGCATGCACAAGGGCAACTGGTGGATGGACCTCGCCGTGAGCAAGGAAATTTTCAACGGCAACGGAACCATCACTTTCAACGTGCGCGACCTTTTCAACTCACGCAGTTGGGGCGGCGAGTCGTGGGGCGATGGCTTCTGGCAGTACAACACCAGCACCTGGAACCGCCGTTCGTTCTCGCTCAACTTCAACTACCGCATCAACCAGCAGAACATCAAACGCAACCGTCCCGATGGTGAAGGCGGTGGCGACGATGAAGGCGGCGGTGAAGAACAACAATCCGATGAAGGCTATTAAAATGAAAAAAACCGTCACAAACGTGGCGGTTTTTTCGTTAAAATAGGGACTAACATCTAACTTATTCGTGCACAATCACCAAGCGTTGTGTCATTCCGTTGCTTGTCCTCACGAAATAGATGCCTTCTTGGTACTTGGCGGTCGGGATGACCATTTGCGATTCCTCGGTGTAGAAGGTGTCGATCTTTTGGCCCAACATGTTGTAAAGGCTTACTATCCCAAGGTTTTCGCCTTGAAGCGTTACACTTTCATTGGCAGGATTGGGGAACAAGGTCACTGTCGAGTTGCCTTCCGTGATGCCGAGGGTCGTTTCGTAAACGATGTTGACCTCAAAGTTACCCGACGAGGTATTGACATACATTTTTCCTTCGAAGGTTTCCCTAACAGGTACATCAACATAGACTTCCACGATAGCAGTTTGTCCTGCAGCAACGGTCATGCCTTCGGTGACATCTTGGCCTTCGTACATGCATTGCAATGCAAAGATGGGGTCAGCAGTGAAGGCATTGACGGTCACATCGTCGGCGGTCATGTTGGAAATGGTCAGCAGACCAGGCTCGTAGGTCTCGCCATCGCTATAGACGTGCAAGGTTTGCGGATTGACGGTCAGCGTGCCCGTGCAGTCGTGAGGTTGCAGGCCGTTTCGTTGCATGGCATTGACCACGTCTTGTGCCGAAAAAGGATAGAGATCCAGCAATCCTTGGATGGGGATGCTACGATCAGGCATGATGAGGACGAGCGTTGGACAGGCCATGATGCCATAAAGGTCAAAGACCTCGTTGCCGCCGCCGTCCTTTCCAACAGTTGGAAACTCAACACCGTATTCATTGGCCCATTGCTGGCAAGTGGCATCACTATCGATGTAGGAAATCTCGATGTAGAACACGTCGTGCAAATTGCAGCCCATTTGAGTGTAGGATCCCGTAATGTAGGGGGAAATCACCTGGCATTGACCACAAGTGTAGAAGAAAAAGTCAATGAAGACGGCTTGGCCTCGGTCGAGGATTTCGAAGAGGTTGTAGGTCTGTCCGTGGCAGTCGGTGACGGTGAAGTCAACGGCTTCGGTGAGATTGGTCTGTTGTGCGCGAAGACCTGCACCAAAGAGCAGGAACGCGAGGAGAATGTAAAGCTTTTTCATGGTTTGTATTTGTTCAAGGTTAAACTTTAATTTCTACATTGGATGTAAGCTATCAGTCGTCAGCTATCAGTTTGGTAGCAACGTGGCTGATAGCTGACTGCTGAAAGCTATTTATATTAACTTAAAAAACGCAACATTATTGCTTTGAAACGAGTTTCACGCTTTCACCATTTTCGGTCTTTACGCGTACCATATAAACACCAGCCTGGTATTGGCTCATATCCAGGGTAGTCATGTTTCCGTCCACATGGCTGTCGTAAACCACTTGGCCAAGCGTGTTCATCATGGTGACATGGTTAATCCCTGGTGCAGCGATGTTCACATTGTTCGTGGTGGGATTGGGATAGACGGAGACAGATTCGTTGCTCTCGTTGATCCAGTCGTAGCCATCGACATAAACCCATGCCAGCCAGCTATAAGCTTCGCTACTGACAGAAGCCACATCCATCCAGCCATAGCCATCAATGCCGAGCCAACGGCTGTTGGGGTTGCCCACATCGGCAACAGCAGGTGCAGGATATTGAATGGAGCCGTCATGGTAGAAAGTCAACCAAATGTTTTGTGTGCCATCGATTTCGACGGGGGTTTCAAGCCTGAAGGTGACGACATCGCCGACCGTACCAGTGATTTCGAACTGTTGGGTAGAAACCAAAGTGCCTGGAGCGGTATCGCCGCCAACATAGAAGTTAACGGTGTAGGTGGTGGCAAATTGCTCTTCACCTGCATCCAAGAAACCAAACTCTGTGAAAGAGCAACCTTTGTACTCGTTCATCAGCTCAGCAGGGAACATATACCCCCAATTGAAGGGCATCCCAATGCCGATAATTTGTGGCGATGAATAATCACCAACATAGGAGAACCAAGAACCCTCAGAAGGAAGCCTGTCTTGTGAGATCATCACATGGTTCATTTCAGTGGTGCTCAATTGGATGTCACCACGGTTTTGTGCTTGTGTCATGCCTGTCATGGCAAAAACGCACATCGAAAAGAAAAATACAATTTTTTTCATACGAATAAAAGTTTTGATAAATGGTTAATTATTTGATAATCATGTCTTCGCTGATATGGTTGATGATGGAGTTACATTCCTCTTGGTCGTCATAGAAGAAAAGCCATAAGGCGCGTTCTTCGCTATCGGCAGCAGTGATGTAGCCGATATGACCGTGAGTTTGGGCATCGTCCATGATGCTGTGATTCCAGTCCTTTTGCTGTTGCAGGCCGGGATTAGGAGCCGTATTGGGATGTAGTCTTTCGTCAATCATTCCGATGACAAGGGATCGTGCAACAGTCATAATGTAGTCGTCATATTTATCATTTGTAGGCGCTTGCTCTATTGGGCCTTGGCCAACGATGATGGCAGTATTAGGCAGCAACGAATCTGGGGCTTGGAAGCTGTTCATGACTTCGCGCATCTTGTCGGCAACGACATGCGTAAATCTCTCGATGTCTTCATCAGGTATTTGGCTGATGTCGGTCAACGTGTCGAAGATGGAGTCGTCCAAAAAATCGGTTTCAATGCCGACACCAATCATGACAGGATTGTCGTCATTTGGACAATTAAAGTTGGCGGTGTCGTAAGTCATGAAGCCGAAATCCCGTTTCAGCATTTCCCAATCCGTTTCGTTATCGGCTTGCAACATCAAGGCGTCGATGCATTTTCCGTTGACTGACAAATCGCCGAGGTAGGCCACAGTGAGGTTGGCATTGTCGGCATACTTGCAGTACATCTCCATCGCAGCTTTTTTGCAGGTTGTTGTCTCGGATGCGGTCCTTTCCTTGCAGGCAGAAAGCCATAAAGCAAGGATCACAGCGAGATATGGAACGAGGCTTTTCATTGTCTTTGGGTTTTGTTATTTAATGACTTTGTTGGCCATGAGCAGGATGTCTTGCGCCGAGCAGCCGTTGTTGCACACAAAATGGATCGTTTGGCTTTCCACGGTCACTTCTTCGGCGAAAGGAAGCTCATCATTGGGTTGGCTTGAGCGGGTCAGTCCGAAAATGGTCACGCCGATGACGAGGCTAGCGGCGGCTGCGTAGGGTATCCAGCGCCTGTTGCGGTGAAAGCGGATGACCTTCGCTCCCAAACCGGCAGGGTCTTGTTGCGCCTTTTCGGCCCAGCGCAAAAAGGTCTTGTCGTCAGGCACCGATTTTTGGGCATGCTCTTGCCATTGCTGTCGGCTTTGCCATTGGGTTTTGAAGTCGTCACGTTGCTTGCTTGGGTTCAGGGTTTTTATGTTGTCTTTCATTGTCATAGTTTGTTTTCTCTTTCGTACATGATTCTAAGTTTCCGCTTGAGTCGGGCGATGCGCATGGCCACGGCGCCCACTGAACTGTTGGTCATCTCAGCGATTTCCTTGTAAGAGAAGCCATCGAGAAAGGCACGGATAATAACACCGCTTTCTTCAGGCAGAGCTTCAATCAGTTGTTGCAATTGCTGGTAGTTGTCGTCGCCGGGCTCTTCGTCCTTTTTGTCCACATTATTCGTTTCGATGGATTCTGTTTGCGGACTTCTGATATCTTTGCGTTGAAGCATCAGCATGGTGTTGGTGGCAACGCGCCACACCCAGGTCTTTTCCGAACTACGCCCCTCAAAACTTTTGAAGCTTCGCCAAAGATTCACGATAACTTCCTGAACACAGTCTTCTGTGTTCCAAGCATCACCAAGTCTATAATCGGAACAGATATGCCAAATCATGGCCTTATGCCTAAGGATCAAGGCATTGAATTCGGCATGGGTAGTGTCGATGTTGCTTTTGTCGGCTCCGTGTGACTCGGAAAATGCCATTCTTTCAGTTTGTCTTTTGATGATTTAGTTGCAAAGATATTTTGAAAAATAACGCGATTTTTCTTTTTTTTTCGCTTCATCCCGACTTTTTTTCCTGCATTTGTTATTATTTCCAGTTTTCTGCAACTAATAATAATGTTAATCAATATCTCATCTAACAATTACAAATATGAAACGAACATTTATCTTTTCAGTGCTGACCTTGGCACTCATGATGATCTGCCAAAGTGCATTTGCCTATGATTACATTGTCAATGGCATCTATTACCGCAAAGCTACGCAACAACTTCCTGGAGGCGGTTGCGGCGAAACCTACCTAATCGTGGTCAACAACGACTACCCAAACACCTATTCGGGTGATGTTGTTGTTCCCGAAACAGAAACCATCAATGGAGAGTCGTTAAGGGTACGCTACATTGGCAGCGAGGCTTTCTATGGCTGCGTCGATCTTACCAGCATTACTTTGCCCAGCACCATCGTAAACATCGGTTTCCATTCGTTTGCCGACTGCCAACGTTTGGAATATATCGACCTCCCTGCTGGTATGCAACAAATCAATTCGAATGCCTTCAGTAATTGCTACGAGCTTGATCACATCTTCATTCACAGCACTGAGCCTTTTTTCCTTTGGGATGACGCTTTTGCCGACATCAACGACCATGTGCATATCGTGGTGCCCTGCAATTACATCGAAGCTTTCGAGGCCGCTGAGGAATGGCAAGGCATCCAGCTCTATGACGACTGCGGTAACGTTGGCCTCGGCGAAAACAGAACCGTTGCTTTTGACGTTTATCCCAACCCTGCTTCGGAAACCCTCACCATCGAAGCCGAAGGTTCCGTGACCATTATCGATGAGATGGGACGCATCGTAAAGACCCTGTTCGTGAAGAGGGAGGAAACCATCAGTTTGGAAGACCTTTCAAGCGGTTTTTATTACGTGAAAGCTGGAGATGTAGTGAAAAAGGTTTTGGTGAAGTAAGAAGTTTGACCTGTTTTTGACAAAACAATTCCGAATACAGTTCTTGTGTTCGGAATTTTTGCTTCATTTTGAATCGTTTTAGATAAAAACTCCTATCTTTGCCGCATTGTTTTATGCATAAATCTTTGCGCTTATGGTAAGCTTTTTTCAGTCCGATAATCAACGTGTTATCGCTGTTGACTCTAAATCTGAACTTTCTGCGGAAACCATTTCCAAACTCACTTGGCTTTTTGGTAATGCCGAAAAAATCGAAAAAGACACGGTGAAAGGCCATTTCGTCGGACCGCGCCGCGAGATGATTACTCCATGGAGCACCAATGCCGTCGAGATTACCCAAAATATGGGTATCAAAGGCATCGTCCGCATTGAGGAATTCCAAAAGGTGGAGTCGAAGAAGGCTCCTTACGACCCGATGCTGCAAAACCGTTATGAGAACCTCGACCAAAAAGTGTTCTCTGTCGACCGCAAGCCCGAGCCGCTGAAATACATCGACGACATTGAGGCCTACAACCAGCAGGAAGGTCTTGCACTGAGTAGCGAGGAAATGGAATACCTGAAAGGCATCTCAGCAAAGATTGGACGCAAACTGACTGATAGCGAGGTGTATGGATTCGCTCAGGTCAACTCCGAACACTGCCGCCACAAGATTTTTAATGGCACCTTTGTCATCGATGGCAAGCAGATGCCTAACACGCTCTTTGCCCTCATCAAAAAGACTTCGAAAATGAACCCCAACCGACTTGTGTCGGCTTACAAGGACAACGTAGCGTTCATCCTCGGTCCCAAGGTGGAGCAGTTCGCTCCCGCTGAGCCCAACAAGCCATCGGCCTTCCAAATCAAGCCTATCGAGACGGTGATTTCGCTCAAAGCCGAGACGCACAATTTCCCGACCACCGTGGAGCCTTTCAATGGTGCTGCCACGGGTAGCGGTGGCGAAATTCGCGACCGTCTAGCAGGTGGTCAGGGCAGCTTGCCTTTGGCGGGCACTGCAGTTTATATGACTTCCTATCCCCGTACGGAGCAAGGCCGTGAGTGGGAGAAAGATATCGAGCCACGCAAGTGGTTGTATCAGACACCGGAAGAGATCCTTATCAAGGCCTCCAACGGTGCCTCCGACTTTGGTAACAAATTTGGTCAGCCCCTCATCAACGGCAGTCTGCTGACCTTTGAGCATAGCGAAAAAGAAACTTTAGGCTACGACAAGGTCATCATGTTGGCGGGCGGCATAGGCTTCGCCAAGGTAAAAGATGCCAAGAAGCTGGAGCCTGAAGAGGGAGATGTCATCATCGTTCTCGGTGGTGACAATTACCGCATCGGTATGGGTGGCGGTGCCGTGTCAAGTGTCGATACAGGCCAATATAGCAACGCCATCGAGCTGAATGCCGTGCAGCGTGCCAACCCTGAGATGCAGAAACGTGTGAGCAACGTCATCCGTGCCATGGCCGAGAGCGACCATAATCCCATCCGGAGCATTCACGACCACGGTGCAGGTGGACACCTCAACTGCCTTAGCGAACTCATCGAGGACGCAGGTGGTGTGGTCTATGTGGATAACCTGCCCATCGGCGACCCGACGCTGTCCGACAAGGAAATCATAGGCAACGAGTCACAGGAGCGTATGGGCTTGTTGGTGAACAAGAAAGACAAAGATATTATCAAGGAAACCGCCGAGCGTGAACGTGCCCCATATTATGAAGTAGGCGAGGTGACAGGCGACGAACGTCTGCGTTTCGTCCGCAAGAAAGGCAAGGCTCCCATCGACTTGGCCATCTCAGATTTCTTCGGCAGTGCACCTAAGACAATTTTGAAAGACAAGACCAAACCCTATCATTTCAAGAAAATCAGCTACACTAAACGCGACATACACAAATACCTCAACAACGTGCTGCAAATGGAAGCCGTAGCTTGTAAGGATTGGCTCACCAACAAGGTGGACCGCTCGGTGACGGGTCGCGTGGCGCAGCAGCAATGCGTGGGTGAGATTCAGTTGCCGCTGAGCAATCTTGGCATCAGTGCATTGGATTACAATGGCAAGCGAGGCGTCGCCACCGCCTTGGGGCACGCCCCGATTGCTGGCCTCATCGACCCTGCCGCCGCATCGCGTCTCTCGGTATCCGAAGCTCTGACCAACATCCTTTGGGCACCGATCGAGGGCAACCTTGAAGGTGTCTCGTTGAGCGCCAACTGGATGTGGCCTGCCAAGCAGCAAGGCGAAACCGCCCGACTTTACGAGGCCGTAAAAGCCTTGAGCGACTATTGCGTGGCTTTGGGTGTCAACGTGCCTACGGGCAAGGACAGCCTCTCTATGACGCAGAAATATCCTGATGGCGAGAAAGTTGTCGCTCCTGGGACGGTCATCGTTTCCGCTGCGGGCGAGGTTTCAAACGTCCGTCAGGTGGTGCGCCCCGTGATGAAGGCCGACGAGAACACGGAGCTTCTATACATCGACTTCTCGAAAGACGGTTTCGAACTCGGCGGGAGCAGCTTCGCCCAAAGCATCGGTGCCATAGGTCAAGCTGTGCCTGATGTGAAGAATGTCAACTACTTCAAGAAGTGTTTCAATGCCATCCAGAAACTCATTGAGAGCAACTTGGTTTTGGCTGGTCACGACGTATCAGCCGGTGGCTTGATTACCACCCTGTTGGAGATGAACTTCGCCAACACCACTTACGGTATGAATCTCGACCTGAGCGCACTCAATGCTGAAGACCTGATGGCTGTGCTATTCTGCGAAAAGCCCTCAGTGGTCATACAAGTCTCCAATGATGGCATTGCCAACCGTATGTTGCGCGAGCTGGGCATCAGTTTCAAGATGATTGGCAAACCCCAAGCCAAGCGACAAATCAACATCGCGCACGGCGACCATAACCATATCTTCGACATTGATGCGTTGCGCGACACTTGGTTCAAGTCGTCCTACCTGCTCGACCGCAAGCAGAGCGGTCCGCGCAAGGCCATGGAGCGTTTCATGAACTACAAGAAGCAATACTTGCACTATAGTTTTGGGCGCAACTTCACCGGCACCGCGGCCAGCCTCGGCATCGACATGCATCGCCGCAAGCCCACTGGCATCAATGCGGCTATCATTCGTGAAAAGGGTTGCCAGTGCGACCGTGAGATGGCCTACGCCCTTTATCTTGCCGGCTTCGATGTGCGTGATGTCACCATGACTGACCTCGCCACAGGCCGCGAAGACCTCAAGGACGTGAATATGATTGCCTTCATCGGTGGCTTCTCCAACTCCGACGTACTTGGCTCGGCCAAAGGCTGGGCAGGTGCCTTCCTTTATAATAAGAAGGCCAAGAAAGCCTTGGATGACTTTTACGCTCGTGAGGACACCCTTAGTCTTGGCGTTTGCAATGGCTGCCAGCTGATGATGGAACTCGGCCTGCTCTATCCCGACCATGAAGAGCACCCCGTGATGATGCACAACGACTCCCACAAGTTCGAGTCGGGCTTCCTCAACGTGGAGATTGCCCAGAACGAGAGCGTGATGCTCAAGTCTCTGTCGGGTCGCCGCCTTGGCGTGTGGATTGCCCATGGCGAGGGCCGTTTCTACTTTCCCTGCTATCGCGATAAATACAAGATCGTGATGAGTTATGGTCAGGATGAATACCCCGGCAATCCCAACGGCAGCGACTGGTCGACGGCGGGTATCTGCTCCAATGATGGTCGCCATCTCGCCATGATGCCACACCTCGAAAGAGCCTTCTTGCCCTGGCAGTGGGCCTACTATCCCGACGAGCGCAAGAACGACGAAGTCTCACCTTGGATGGAGGCGTTTGTGAATGCTCGGAAGTGGGTGGAGGAGAATAGGAAGTAATCATGCCCAAAGACAAAATCAACAAAACCAACGCCTGCCGTATCCTCGACCAGAAGAAGATTGCGTATGAGCTGATTCCCTACGAGGTGGATGAAAACGACCTCGGGGCGCAGCATATCGCCGACCAGTTGGGCGAGGACATCGACCAAGTGTTCAAGACCTTGGTGCTGAAAGGCGACAAGATCGGGTATTTCGTCTGCGTTATTCCTGGCAACGACGAACTCGACCTGAAGAAGACCGCCAAGGTCACAGGCAACAAGAGCTGCGACCTCATCCCTATGAAGGAACTGCTGCCCCTGACAGGCTACATTCGTGGCGGCTGTTCGCCTGTGGGCATGAAGAAACAGTTCCCAACTTTCATCCACGAGACCTGCGAACTGTTTGATTACATCTATGTTAGTGCAGGTGTTCGCGGTCTCCAGTTCAAGCTCAACCCACAAGACCTGATTCAGGTGGTGGAGATGACCGTTGCCGATTTGACCATTTTCGAAATCGGGGCAAAATGAGCTACACCATCCGCAAATCGACTTTGGCTGACCTGCCTGTCATCCTCAACCTTCGCGACCAAGCACGAGAAATCATGCGCAGCTATGGCAATACTTTCCAATGGCCCGACGGCTATCCTCGCGATGATATGTTCAAAAAAGACATTGAAATGGGTGGCAGTCATATCATGATGGATGAAACGGGTAAGATAGTTGGTACTTTTGCCTTGTTGCCCAGTCCCGAGGTGACTTATAATGTCATCTATGAAGGTCAATGGCTCAACGACGAGTCTTATTATGTCATCCACCGCATCGCCAGCACTCCAGGCTCACACGGCGTGTTGGATGCCCTCTTGGACTATTGTGAAAGCAAAGCCGATAATATCCGCATCGACACACACGAGGCCAACATCGTCATGCGGAAAGGCTTGGAGAAGCATGGTTATCAATACTGCGGCATCATTCATCTTTTGAATGGCGACGAGCGTTTGGCATTCCAGAAGGTCATCTGATTATAGGCGTCAATCAATATTCTCAATGATTTTATTCTCCTTGCTCAAGTCAGGGACAAGTTGCCATATGAGCACTTTTTTGAACGTAACGGAATAAGGCTAATATTATGGCAAAACTGCCTATTATTAATGACGTAATCTACTGATTTATAGTTATTTTGCTTGTTTTCCATAGGAAATGTTTTGATTCAAAATAACAAAATAAGGATTTTTTCAATCCCAATAGACGATTTTTGGTAATTTTGCGTTCTCTTTCAAAAAGAGTCTTTCCCATTTTTAATTTTCATCCCAAATGAAACGTATACATCTTATCTCATTATTGTTTTTTTTCCCTATTGTGACCTTTGCACAAGTTTATGAACCCGTTTCGCCTGACGCTGATACCCTTGAACTTGACGACCAGAGAATCCATGATTTGAACTCGGGTAAGGCTGTCGTGGAAGAATCGACGGTGATGGAGATGCTTGATATGGTAAGCTCCATTGGTATGACGAAAGATGTGTACCTCGACATAGACAAGAAAGCGTGGAACAAGTATGGCTTCAATGAAGATGATGTGCCTGTCTATGACGACAGTGTCTATATGCAGCGTATCCAGGTCTTGGCTAATGAGACCACTATTCCCTTGACTTTCAACAGCCACGTCAAGTCGTTTATCGAGTTGTACGCCAACCGTCGCCGTCAGCAGTCGAGCCGTATGTTGGGTCTTTCTTATGTTTATTTCCCGATGTTTGAGGAATACCTTGCCAAATACAACCTTCCTTTGGAGTTGAAGTACCTGGCGATGGTAGAGTCGGCTCTGAACCCTACTGCGGGCTCGAAGGCGGGTGCCAAGGGCTTATGGCAGTTCATGCGCGGCACAGGGTCGGAATATGGCTTGAAGGTGACTACCCTTGTCGACGACCGCTACTACCCCGAAAAGGAAACAGATGCCGCCTGCCGATACTTGAAAAGTCTTTATTCACGCTATGACGACTGGTTTCTTGTGCTGGCCGCCTACAACTCGGGTCCGGGAACGGTCAACAGGGCTATCATCAGGGCAGGTGGTGTAAAGAACTATTGGGCCATCTGGCCGTACCTGCCTGCCGAGACGCGTGGCTATGTGCCTGCTTTCATAGCCGTGACTTACGTGATGAACTATGCCCCTGAGCACAACCTCTATCCTATGAATCCCGGTTTGCTTATGCATGGTACCGACACTGTGCTGGTACGCGACCGCGTGGCCTTTGACCAAATCAACGAGTGCATCGGTGTGCCTATGGTCGACTTGGAGTTCTTCAATCCCCAATACACCAAACGTGTTGTTCCGGGTTCGAAGGAAAAACCCTCTGCACTGCGTATGCCCACTAAATATACCTTGCGTTTTGTTCAGCTTGAGGATAGCATCTACAACTATGTTAGCAAGTCCGAAAAAGCCCGAGAGATTATCGAGGAAAAGGTTGAGGAGGTGAGCGACAGCTTCGTCCACGTGGTGAAGAAAGGGGAGAGTCTCGGCAGTATCGCAAGAAAATACCACGTCACTGTGGCCAAAATCAAGAAATGGAATCACTTGAAACGTGAAACTATCCACGCTGGGCAACGTCTGACAATCTATCGCTCAGGCTCGCCTATGGCTCAGGTGAGCAAAACCACAAAGAGCAACAGCAATGTCAAGAGCAATAACAAGGCAACAAAAACCTCATCGGTCAAGACACACACCGTGAAGAAAGGAGAGACGCTAAGCTCTATCGCAAGGAAATATGGTTGCACCGTCAACGACCTCAAGAAGTGGAACAACCTGAAGGGCAACACCGTCAAGGTGGGGCAGAAGCTGAAGATTAAGAAATAACCAGGTCGCAGGCGTTAAGCTTGCACCTTAACCCCCAACATACTATGAAAAACTTACTGAAAATTTCCATCGTTGTTTTGATTGTCGGCACGATGGTGTCGTGTGAAGAATCCAATGGTAACAGAAAAGCCCGTTCAGTGGGCGGCACTCGCGAAATTCTGGTCGTCACGCAAAATCCAGACCAATGGAAGGGCACAATTGGCGACACCCTACGCCATTTCTTCCTGAAGGACCAGTACGGACTTCCCCAACCGGAGTCGCGCAACAACTTGGCGCACATCACTGCTGAAGCCTTCTCCGATATGTTCAAGAAACACAAGTGTATCCTTGAGGTTGAGATAGACCCAACTCTCAAGCAGGCCGTTGCCAAGACCACGGAAGACTTTTGGTCTGCTCCGCAGCGATGCGTGATAATAAGCGCTCCCGACGTGGCTTCTTGGGTTGCACTTTTCGACAAGCAGAAGGAAATGTATCAGGAATGGTTCGACAAGGTGGAGCGTGAGCGCATTTTGACTGTGTTTCGTCCTACGAAGGACGATTCCATCGCCAGTGCCATCGCCAAGAGGTTTGGTTTCACTTTGACTGTACCTCAAGGTTTCTACATCGCTAAGGCCGAGTCTGACTTTATGTGGCTTCGCAAGGAGTTGGATCGCTCAAGTGCCGACATCGTCATCTATCAGGTGCCATACCGCGACACCTTGCAGTTTGAGACCAAGGCGCTGCTCTCGATGCGCGACCTGATGATGGGTCAGCACATCCCTGGTCCTTCCGAAGGCTCTTATATGGGCACTGAGACCCAGTTCGTGCCGCCTTTGGTGACTACCGCAAGCCAATATCCTGCTGGTTACGCCAAGGAAATGCGAGGTTTGTGGAAGGTTTACAACAATTATATGGGTGGACCTTTCGTCTCATACACCTTTGCTGACAAACGCACGGGTCAACTTGTCACCGTTGAAGGCTTCTATTATGAGCCTAACCAAAAGAAGCGTAATCCCCTGCTCCAGCTCGAATCCATCGCCTACAGCTTGAAATTCGTCGAGGAATAGCCTTTTTATGGACGGGGCACATTTGCAATGGTTCAAGACGGAAGAGCGGGAGGGGAAGAACTATGTTTACGATCCTCTGCGTCGTCGGCAAGTCGTGCTGACCCCTGAGGAAGAGGTCAGGCAGCGGGTTTTGCATCTTCTGGTGGAGTGTCTCAAAGTGCCTGCGGGCTTGTTGGCGGTGGAGTATTCGGTGAAGGTGAACGGTTTGGACAAGCGGGCCGATGCTGTCGTCTTCGGCAAAGATGGCCTTCCTTTGATGATTGTGGAGTGCAAGGCTCCAACGGTGACGCTCACCGAAGCCGTGCTTGAGCAGGCTGTACGTTATCATTCCGCGTTAAGACCAAAATACTTGTTGCTCAGCAATAGTACTGCTACCTATTGCTTCAAGGTTGAAGGCCAAGTATTAAGTCCTCTTGATCATCTCCCGGATTTCGTTGAAATGATGACCTAGCAGGTTCATACTTCTACACTGGTTGTTGCAGGCCTCAATAGGTATGTCATCCCCGCGAAGGGACGTGGGCAAAGGCATGGGATCTATACCTGATGAGGCCGTTATGCAAGGTCTTTGCTTCTTTAACCGCCTCCTATAGATTCCTTGCCAACGCACAAGTCCACATTGGAATGACATAGGAGGCGGGCTCTTACTATATCAAATGCTTTTTATGTCTATGCAAATGTAAACAATAGGTTGCCGAAGAAATTCCAAAGCGTCGAAGCACCCACAGCAAACACCTTGCTGAGGTAGAAGTTCCACTTCAGCTTGCCATTGAGTAGCCACACCGTCATCGTGTCGATGCCCAAGCCGACCAACGCGATGCCGAAATACTTCACGTATTCTGTTCCAATCTGTGGGTTGGTGCTTTGGAAGGTCCAAATGCGGTTGAGCAGATAATTGGTCGAAGCAGCGACAATGAAGCCCAAAATGTTGCTCAGGTATTTGTTCCATTTTAGCCATTCCTTGCAGACGTAGGTGACGCCGAAATTGACGAAAACACCCGAAAAGCCAACCACTCCGAACTTCAGGAATTTCAAGAGGAAGCTGCGTGTGAGTTCTATTTTGAGCAAAAGGGGATGCATCTATTTTTTCTTTCGGAGTGCAAAGATAGAAATATTTCCCTACCTTTGCGAAAAATTTTGACGATGAACGCGGTAAAAGACATCTCCATTGAAGCCTACGACTATCCTCTGCCCGAAGACCGTATCGCCAAGTATCCCTTGCACGAGCGTGATGATTCGAAGCTTTTGGTATTGAAAGGCAACGAGATATTGGAATCGCAGTTCAAGCACATCGGTGACTTTCTGCCCAAGGATGCGTTGTTGATCTTCAACGAAACCAAGGTTATTCGTGCTCGTTTGCAATTCCATAAGGCAACGGGCTCACGCATCGAAGTGTTTTGTCTTGAGCCAGAGCAGGACTATCAGCTGGCATTCTCGTCTAGCTCTCCAGTCCGCTGGAAGTGCTTGATAGGTAACGCAAAACGTTGGAAGGAAGGTCCTCTCTCTATGGAGCTGGCGGTAGGAGGAAACCCGGTGAATTTGATGGCGCAACGTATCGCGCAAAACGACCAGTATGCTGAGATTGAGTTCTCTTGGACTCCTCAGGTGCTTTCGTTCGCCTCCGTGCTGGAGGCCGCCGGTGAGATTCCATTGCCACCTTACCTGCACCGTGACGCCGAGCCTGCCGACCGCGACCGTTACCAGACCGTCTTTGCCCGCTACGATGGTTCGGTGGCTGCTCCCACGGCGGGACTGCATTTCACCCAACCGCTCATCGCTGCCCTGCGCAAACAGGGTTTCACCTTCGACGAGGTGACATTACACGTTGGGGCAGGTACATTCAAGCCTGTCGCGACCGATACCATCGGACAGCATACTATGCATTCCGAGACCATCATCGTGCGCAGGTCGTTGATTGAAAACTTGGTTTCCCATTTCGGTAAACCGATTATCCCTGTCGGAACCACCAGTACCCGTACCTTGGAGAGCCTCTATTGGATTGGCGTGATGCTCAAGGAGCAAGGTTCCGATTTGCGTCCTTTGCATGTGGAACAGTGGTTCCCATACGAGAGCAATTCCTCGCTTTCGGCAAAGGAAGCCCTACAGTATGTATTGGATTACCTCGACCTTCATGCCTTAACCCGCCTGGAGGCAACCACAGCCCTTATGATTGCACCTTATTATAAGATGCGTGTCATCACTGGGCTGATTACGAACTTCCACCAGCCTAAAAGTACGTTGTTATTGCTGGTTTCCGCACTCGTTGGTGAGCGTTGGCAGGAATGCTACCGCTTTGCCTTGGAACACAATTTCCGTTTTTTGAGCTATGGTGACAGTTGTTTTTTCCTTCCGTGATTTTCTGGCACGGTTTTTGTAATTTTTCGAATCGAAAGCAACAAAAATTAATTATTCACTTAAAACTTAATCAAAATGAAAAGATCTATCTTATTTGGAGTCCTGGCAATGTTTGCCGTGAGCGCCCTGAGCATTCAGAACGTAAATGCTCAAAATGAAAAAGAAAGCAATTCCCAATCCGCAACGGCCATCAATGGTCATAAGAAGGAAAAACCCTCAACCATTAAAGAAGGTGAACCTACATTTAGGGAAATGCAGCAAGCCCAAGGTCAAAAGGATGATACCAAGGCTGTAAAGAAAAGCATCAAAAAGACTTCGGCTGACAGAACCAATAAGAAATACAACCGTATTAAGAAGTATAACGGTGAGTCGATCGAGAACAATGCCAACTCGGACAACAAAGACCCGAATGTAAACCCCAAAGGCAACGAAAGACCCAAGAAGACCAAGTACCAAGGTGAGTCAATCCAGAACAATACCAACGCGGATAAGAAGGATTCGAATGAAAACCCCAATGGCAATGTAAAGCCCAAGAAGACCAAGTACAATGGTGAGTCAATCCAGAACAATACCAACTCGGAAAACAAGAATTCAAATGTAAATCCCAAGGGCAAAGAGACGAATAAGCAGAAGTACAACGGTGGGTCAATCCAGAACAATGCCCAGTCGAGTCACCAAAATGCCAATAAGCCCATCCAAAACGAAAGCAATAACAAGACTCAAGGTGCAAAGCCGAAGGTTCAGAAGTCCGAAGTGACGCCCAAACCAAATAACATGCCGAAACCCAAGGAGAAGATCACTCCCTCTAGCAACAATAGCGGAAGCAACCAGACAAAGGACAATTAATCCCTAAGGTTGAAGCAAAATAAAGAAAGCGGAATGCTGGATAAACCTGGCATTCCGCTTTCTTTGTTTTATGGCAGTTACTTTTTTCTTCCCGAAAGCAGCTCAGCGTAAGTGCGGAGGTGCTTTTTCTTTTCTTCAGGCAAGCTGACGGTAGCTAAGGATTCGATGGCCTTTCGGTCGTAGTCGAGCATGACCTGCTCGACGGCTTCTTTCACATGCAGGCGGTCGTAGAGGGCTTGTACCTCTTCTATTTTCTCCTCTTCGTCGTGGTCGATGCGAAGGGTGAAGAGGTGTTCAAGGCGTTTGCGATCTTTTTCTGAGGCCAATTCCAATGCCTTCAGGTAGAGGTAGGTCTTCTTGTTGTCGGCAATGTCGCCACCATGGCGCTTGCCGAACACCTCTACGTCGCTGTAGAGGTCAAGAATATCGTCTTGCAGTTGGAAGCTCATGCCCATGTTGATACCGAAATCGTAAAGATGCTGGATGTCGGCATCTGTTGCGCCAGCCACGGTCGCACCCATTTGCAGCGCAGTGGCTAGGAGTACTGCGGTCTTTAGTCGGATCATCTCCAGATATTCAGCTATGGTCACGTTGCCGAGGGTTTCAAAGTTGAGATCCATTTGTTGACCTTCACAAATCTCGATGGCCACCTTGCCCAGTTGCTTGGCGAGTTCCGCACCTTTCTTGGGTTGCAAGGCATATTGGAAGGCTTTGGCGAGCATGGCGTCGCCAGAGAGGATGGCGATGTCGGCGTTCCATTTTTGATACACGGTCTCCTTGCCTCGCCTCAGCGGAGCCTTATCCATGATGTCGTCATGAATGAGGGTGAAGTTGTGGAAGGTCTCCAAGGCCAGGGCAGGCCATAAAGCTTCGTTTTCGTCGCCGTCAAAAATCTCGTTGGCCAAGAGGCAGAGCATGGGGCGGAGGCGTTTGCCACTTTGCAAAATGGTGTAGGCTATGGGTTCGTATAACTCCTTCGGCTGTCCGCTGAAGTCGGTCTTTGCCAAAAAATCGGCAAAATCTTGTTGCAGTTGCTTGATTGTTTCCATGAAATTAGAGGTTTCGATGCCACAAAATTAAAGATTTTCGTTGGAAATGGACAATTTGGAGCGGAATTTGTGGTTTATAAATAATAAACCGGCCCTTCGACGGGTTCAGGGACCTTGCTTTTATTGGTGTTGAGGGTGCTTGAGCCTGTCGGAGGCCCAGTATGTACAAGTAGAATCAAAACAGAAAAACCATGAAATACCTCCGACTGATCCCCGCGTTGTTGCTCGGTGTAATGCTGACCGCCTGCAACACGACCAAGAAACTCTATGAAGCCCAAGAATATGACCAGGTCATCCAGCGTCTGGCACCCGACATCTGCGATGGCGACATGAATGCCAGTCGTATCAATATGGTGGCAGCTTCGTATCACAAGGCCAACCAAGCCGACCATGAGCGCATACTAGCCTTGAAAGCTTCCGGTCAACCCGATGTTTGGCCCGAGATTTATCAGCGTTATTGCAGCATGAAGGGCCGCAATGATGCCTTGAAATGCTTCCCGACCAAGGTGAAAAACGGCATAAATTATGTGAAGTTCGACCTTGACGAGGATATGACGATTGCCCGCAACAAAGCGGAGGCGTATTTGGTGGCCAAGGCCAATCAATTGCTGAATGCCGGCACGAAAGCCGATGCGGAAATGGCGGGTAAGTATATTGAACAACTGAAGAACACAAATCAAGAAAACTCACAATTGTTGAACCTGCAATTGAAGCAAGCAATGTATTTGGCTGATAAAGTGGAGTTTGGTGTTGTTTCAGATTATGATTTGCCAGATGGTTTTGTGGAAACCTTGTTCGACTTTTCTGCAGACGAGCTTCCATCTAACATTACTCAGATTTATGTATCAAAGAATCCTTCTTTCGCTTGTGTGGTAGTTGACAAGTTGTCAGTATCACCTGTTCGTTTAGATGAGGTGACCTTTAAGGAAGCCAATGGAGGCAAAAATGTTGAGGTCACGGATCATACGCAGAATAAGATTGCAACCATTTCGGGGACGATTGAATATTTTCCTACGCGTGCATATCGTTATTATTCAGTTCCTTTTGAGGTGAAATCCACCTTCAAGAATGACTACACCACCATCAAGGGCGACCGCGATGCGTGCTCTGTGGAAACCTTGAGCCGCTTGGACCGCCATCCTGTTCCTGTCCCAACAGATGAAAGTTTGTTGTTGGATGCAGCTAAGAAGCTGAATGATTTATTTGCTGCTGAATTGCGGAAATAACGGAACCCCGAAGGGGTGACAGCGGTGGAGGCAGGCGGTGTAAACCCCTGCCGAAAAAATGCGGCAAACGGGGTGTACCCTCCTTGCCGATATGAAAAACGATACATTATCGAACCCCCAAAAGGGTTGATAGATTCAATCCCCGAACGCATACCGTTCATCGTATTCAATATGGTATGCATCCAAAAATTGTTTGTATTCATCAACGTAGGTTTGTTTGTTGTGATGCGCCTTTTGGTTTTTGATATATTTGGCGACGTTGTCCAACACCGATGCGCTGACGCTAAATGCCCCGTAACCTACTTGCCACATGAAAGGCTCGTAATAATGGTCCAATGTTTTCACCCATTTGCTGCTGTTGGATTTGATGGTTCTGACAAATTCGGCCAGACTTATGGTTTTTGGCATTGATGCCAAAATATGGATATGGTCGGGACGACCGCCTACTTGGATGGAAACACCATTGATATTTCGGATGATGCCGCCTACATAATCGAAAAAACGCTCTAAATCCTCTTCACGCATGGTGATGCTGGTGCATTTTGTGTGGAACACGATGTGCATATATTGTTGGACTAATGTGCTGGCCATGTTGTTGTTTGTTATGATTCCTATTATCGTAACGAAAGGCAGAGGTTTATACCGTCTGCTATTGGCTGTCGCCCCTTCGGGGCTCAGTTTTCTCCTTGTCCAATCGGTTCACCACCGAATCCATGATGCGCCCCAGCACCTCGGGACGCTTGGTGTAATACCTTAGATTTTGCGCGAAGATGCTGTCCGTGATGCCATAATGCGCAAAGAATTGGTCGTAGTATTCCCTCGACAACTTGACATAATCTTTCGGGACGATTTTGACCGAATCTTCCTCTTTCTGGTCACGCTCTTTGGATTTCTGGTAGTTGATGTCGGCCTCGATGATTTGCACATCGGTCAACACATCAACCATTTCCTGCTCCGTGAGCAGCCGCTCGGGCATAAAACTTTTCTCCTTGCGACCGCAGGCGGTCACAAGGAGAAAGAGCAGGATGATAATGGATAGTTTTTTCATTCTCAATTAGTTACCCACATCCGACAAGAACTTGATGCGCATCAAACGCACTTCTTCCTCTTCATATTCGTCTTCGCCAAGCTCACGGAGGGCGGCCTGAACATCGTCCGATTCGGCCTCATGGAAGTAATCAAGGATGTCTTGCTGGTGATAGATGTCGATGTTCTCCTCGATATAATAGTTGATATCGAGATGGGTGCCGCTCGATACGATACTCTCAATCTCAGATAGCAACTCGTTGAATTCCAGACCCTTGCCATAGGCGATGTCTTCCAGCGGGATTTTTTTGTCGATGTTTTGGATGATGCCAATCTTCAGTGCGGAGTTGTTGACCACCGACTTCACCACCATGTCGTTCGGGCGGGTGATTTCGTTTTCTTCCACATACTCCTTGATGAGCTTGATGAAAGGCTCGCCAAATTTTTCGGCCTTTCCTGCGCCCACGCCCGCGATTTGGGTCATCTCCTCCTTGGTGATGGGGTATTGGATGGCCATGTCTTCCAGCGATGGGTCTTGGAAGATGACGAATGGCGGCAGACCATTCTGTTTGGCGATGGTCTTGCGGAGGTCTTTCAGCAGGGCAAAGAGGGTCTTGTCGGCGCCGCCGTCCTTATTGGCGCCCATGGCTGCCATGGTCTCCGGATCGTCGTCGTCAGTATTCTCGTAGTCATGGTCTTTGACGAGCATGATGGTGTAAGGCTTCTTGATGAAGTTTTTACCCTCCTTGGTGATTTTCAGGATACCATAGTTCTCGATGTCCTTCGACAAAAGCTTGTTGACCAAAGCTTGACGAATGACGGCTGTCCAATATTTGTCGTCATGTTCGTCGCCAGCACCGAAGAACTCATTGTTTTCCTGCTTGGCAGCCTTGATGTCACCCGTGAGTTTGCCTGCCAGCAATTCTGCGATGTGTTTGGTCTTGAAGAGCTGTTTGGTGTCTTCTACGGCTTCGAGCACGAGCTTGAGGTCTTCCTTGCCGTCGAATTTCTCCTTCGGGAAGCGGCAGTTGTCGCATGAGCCGCAGTTTTCCTTGTTGTATTCTTCACCGAAATAGTGGAGTAGGAGTTTGTGGCGACAAACAGCTGATTCAGCGTAGGTTACGGTTTCGTTCAGCAGTTCACGGGCGATTTCCTGTTCGGCCACGTTCTTGCCTTTGTTGAACTTTTCCAGCTTGTGGATGTCCTCGTAGTCGTAGAAAGCGATGCAGTTGCCTTCGCCGCCATCTCGACCCGCACGGCCTGTCTCTTGATAATAGCCTTCAAGGCTCTTGGGGATGTCGTGGTGGATGACGAAGCGCACATCAGGCTTGTCGATGCCCATGCCGAAGGCGATGGTGGCCACTATGACGTCTACCTCTTCCATGAGGAACTTGTCTTGGTTCTCCTTACGCGTTTGGCTGTCGAGGCCAGCGTGGTAAGGCAGGGCACGGATGCCGTTGACGACGAGCGTCTCAGCCAGTTCTTCCACCTTTTTGCGGCTGAGGCAGTACACGATGCCCGACTTGCCCGGGTTCTGCTTGATGTATTTGATGATGTCCTTGATGACGTCTTTGGTCTTGGGTCGTACCTCATAGTAAAGGTTGGGACGGTCGAACGACGACTTGAACACCTTGGCATCCATGATTTCAAGGTTTTTCATGATGTCGTTTTGCACCTTGACGGTGGCAGTGGCCGTCAGTGCGATGATGGGAAGGGTTTCGTCGATGGCATTGATGATGGGGCGCAGACGGCGGTATTCAGGGCGGAAGTCGTGACCCCACTCCGAGATGCAGTGTGCCTCATCGATGGCGATGAACGAAATCTTGAGGCCACGCAGAAATTCGGTCGTTTCCTCTTTGGTGAGCGACTCGGGCGCCACATAGAGTAGTTTGGTCTTCCCACTCTTCAAGTCTTCCTTTACCTCAAGCAGTTCGGCTTTCGAGAGTGATGAGTTCATCACATGGGCGATACCCAGCTCGGTGCCAAAGTTGCGGATCATGTCGACTTGGTTTTTCATCAGGGCGATGAGTGGCGAAACAACGATGGCCGTGCCTTTCGACATCAGCGCTGGCAATTGGTAGCACAGCGATTTGCCACCACCTGTGGGCATCAGAACGAAAGTATTGTTGCCGCCAAGGATGCTTTTGATGATCTCTTCCTGGTTCCCTTTGAACTGGTCGAAACCGAAAACATTCTTCAACAGTTTGTGAATCTCAAGGTCTGCTTTTTTTGCCATGATTTCCTCCTTTTGGTATTGTCCGAATTTTTGCGTTATTTTGCAATCTGTTTTGAAAAACTGCGTTATTGCCAAAGAGAGTTTTCTCCCCAATCAGCAAAGACAAAGTTATAGTATTTCACCAATACGGCGCAAGTAATTTTTGAGAAAAGATGACAAAAAATGAAGAAATAATTCAATTTGCCACTCAAATTATTGAGAATGAAGCGAATGCAATCATTAAGCTGAAAGCGAAATTGGACGACGATTTTGCCAAAGTCGTGGCATTGGTGCTAGAAAACAAAGGAAATCTGGTGTTTTCGGGCATCGGGAAAAGTGCCCTCATCGCCCAAAAGATTGTGGCTACGATGAATTCGACGGGCACTACGGCAGTGTTTATGCACGCCGCCGATGCCATCCACGGCGACTTGGGCATTGTCCGAGAGGGTGATATCGTGGTGATTCTCTCAAAAAGCGGTGAAACGCCGGAAATCAAGATGCTGGTGCCGCTCATCAAGTTGCGGGGCAACAAGATTGTGGCCATGGTGGGCAACCGCCAGTCGTATCTTGCCTCACAGGCTGACTTTGTCCTTGATGTGACCGTGGATGAGGAAGCCATTCCAGGCAGCTTGGCGCCAACCAGCAGCACAACAGCCCAACTCGTCATGGGCGATGCGCTTGCCTTAATATTAATGAGGTGTCGCGGTTTCTCCACCGACGATTTCGCCAAGTTCCATCCCGGTGGGGCTTTGGGCAAGCAGCTCTATCTCCGTGTGAAAGACCTCTATGTTAGGAATGAACGTCCCGAGGTGGGTCCCGACGACAACCTCACTCGCGTCATCATCGAGATGACCCACAAACGCTTGGGTGCCACTGTGGTGATGAAGGATGGACAACTGTTGGGCATCATCACTGACGGAGATCTGCGCCGCATGCTGATGAAATACCCCAACATCGAGCAGGTGAAGGCCGCACAAATCATGACTTCCAACCCTAAGACTATCGACGAGGATGCCTTGGTGGTGGATGCCTTGCACAAGATGCGGGAAAACAGCATCACGCAATTGCCTGTGGTGCATGAGGGGAAATATTTGGGGATTATCCATTTGCATGATATATTGAAGGAAGGGATATTTTGAATTGAGAATTAAGAATTGATAATTGATAATTCAAAGATGAAGCTAAGAACTGAAGATTTGGTCAAGAAATATGGTCAACGCACCGTGGTCAACAAGGTGAATGTTGAATTGGAACAGGGTGAGATTGTCGGTCTGCTGGGTCCCAACGGGGCGGGCAAGACGACTACGTTCTATATGGTGGTAGGGCTCATTAAGCCTTATTCTGGCAAGGTGTTCCTTGAGGATCAGGACATCTCTGACTTGCCCATGTACCGTCGTGCCCAAATCGGCATCGGTTATTTGGCCCAGGAAGCCTCGGTGTTCCGTCAGATGAGCGTGGAGGACAATATCTCATCGGTGATGCAGTTCAAGCAAGGACTCACGAAGCAACAGCAAGCTGAGAAGTTGGAAGGACTGCTCGATGAGTTTGGTTTGCAGCATGTGCGCAAGAGCAAGGGCATACAGCTCTCAGGCGGTGAGCGACGCCGCACAGAGATTGCCCGTGCTTTGGCCGTCGACCCTAACTTCATCCTTTTGGACGAGCCTTTTGCTGGCGTCGATCCCATTGCAGTGGAGGACATCCAACGCATCATTTTCAAACTGAAAAGGAAAAATATAGGTGTGCTCATCACCGATCACAATGTGCATGAAACCTTGAGCATCACCGACCGCGCCTATTTGCTCTTCGACGGCAAGGTGCTCATGTCGGGCTCACCCGAACAGTTGGCCGCCGATGAGCATGTCCGCGAAGTCTATCTGGGGCATAATTTCATTCTTCACAAGAAAGAAATGTAAGGGAATCCCTATCATTCCATTTTGCTGGCAAAACATACCGACAGCAAAACATAAAGCACCATCACGAAAGGCAAGGCCACTAGGCGGAACACGGCCACCGCAACTATGGCAACGATGAGGAAAATCCACCTGACTTCGTTGCCTTTCCATTTTGCCGACTTCATCTTGAACGAGAAAAATCTCAATCGACACACCATCATGAATGAGAAAATGAGTGTGATGCCGAGGCAGCACCAATAGCCTAAAGCACCGTCGACAAGGTGTCCCACTTGGCCGAGCGCCAAGGGGAGTGATGCGATGAAGATGGCCATGCCTGGAGCAGGCAAACCCCGAAATGAGGTCTTTTGCGTGTCGTCGACGTTGAATTTCGCCAAACGGATGGCTGAAAACACGGGCAACAGAAACGCCAAACAAGGCAACACATAGACCCCAAGTAGCGTTACGGATGGCAGGTCAAAAGCATGAACCATTAGCCAGTACATGATGAATCCGGGTGCCACACCCGACGAAACCACGTCGGCCAAAGAGTCCAAGTCGGCACCAATGGGCGAATGGGCATGGAGCAGTCGTGCTGCAAAGCCGTCGAAGAAGTCGAAAAGACCGGCTACAAAGATCATGATGGCCGCCTTGACGGGCATGCCGCAGGCGGCAAAAAGGATGGAGAGGCAGCCCGAAACCAAGTTGCCGCAGGTGATGGCGTTGGGAATGTGTTGCTTGAGTGACATGGCGTTTTATTTTGTGCAAAGGTAGCGCTTTTTTCAAAAAAGCGCTACCTTTGCACAAAATCTAAATCAATTTATGCAGCACCAGTTTTATTCCTTGCAAAGGGTTGCGGAAATTGTCAATGGACAACTCGTTGGAGCCTCTGATGAGCGCGAAATCAGTGATTTGCTCATCGACAGCCGTCACCTGATGGATGCCGGTCAGGCCTTGTTTTTCGCCTTGAAGAGCCAGCGCAACGATGGACATAAGTATATCGAGGAACTTTACGAAAAAGGCGTCAGGGCTTTTGTTGTGAAACAACGCCCCGAAGCACCATGCCCCGAAGCCACGTTCATCGTTGTGGCCGACACATTGAAAGCCTTGCAGGCGTTGGCGTCTTACCATCGCCAGCAGTTCAGCATCCCCGTCATCGGCATCACTGGTAGCAACGGCAAAACCATCGTCAAGGAATGGCTCTATCAGATGCTCAGTCCCGACTACAACATCGTGCGCAGCCCCAAGAGCTACAACTCGCAGGTAGGAGTTCCGCTCTCTGTGTGGCAGATGAGCGAAAGCAGTGAGTTGGCCATCTTCGAGGCGGGCATCTCCGAACCCGATGAGATGATGGCCTTGCAGGACGTGATTCGCCCCACCATTGGGGTGTTCACCAATATTGGGCAGGCACACGAGGAGAATTTCATCAACCATGCCCAAAAGGTGGGCGAGAAGATGAACCTCTTCACCAAGGCTGAGTCTTTGGTGTATTGTATGGACTATTCTGAGATACAGCAGGTTGTGATACGCTCAGGAATGTCTTCCAAGGTGAAACTATTTACTTGGAGCCGTAAGTTCGAAGAGGCCGACCTCTTGGTGAAGGAGGTCGAGGTGGGCAAGAGCCAGACGCAAGTCCGATGTCTATACCAAGGCGCATTGTTGTCGTTTACCATTCCCTTTACTGATGCGGCTTCCATTGAGAATGCCATCCACTGCATTGCTGTCGGACTGCTGATGAAGATGAATCCCGAGCTTATCGCAGGCCGACTCTTATCGTTGACTTCCATCGCCATGCGTCTGGAAATCAAAGCGGGAATGAACAACTGCACAATCATCAACGACTACTATAACTCCGATGTTAACTCACTGTCCATTGCTTTGGATGTGATGAAGCAACAGCACCAGCATAACCGTAAGGTCGTGATTCTGTCCGACATCCTGCAAAGCGGACGTAGCGAGATGGACTTGTATGCGGAGATTGCCCAACTGTTGAAAAACAAGGGGATTGACATGTTGATTGGTATTGGCGATGGCATCTCGCGTCAGGCCAATAAGTTCGATATGGAGTGCTATTTCTACCCCAATGTGTCCGATTTTCTAGCGCATTTCCCCTTCTCCAAGTTCAACAACCAGACCATTCTTCTGAAAGGTGCCCGTGCCTTCGAGTTCGAGCAAATCGGTATGGAGCTGCAGGAGAAGGCGCACGAGACTGTGTTGGAAATCAACTTCAACCATTTGGTCAATAATCTCAACCATTTCCGTTCGAAAATCAAGCCTGAGACCAAATTGATGGTGATGGTGAAGGCTTTCGGATATGGCAGTGGCAACCTTGAGGTTTCCAACGTGCTACAATTCCATAATGTCGATTATTTGACGGTTGCTTTCGCCGACGAGGGCGTGGAATTGCGCCGTGCAGGCATCAACTTGCCCATTATGGTGATGAGTCCTGAGGTGAACAGCTATGATAATATCATCAAGTACCACCTTGAGCCTGAGGTGTTCAGTTTCCGCAATTTGGGATTCATCGAGAAGGCTTTGGAAAACCTTCCTTTGCCCGAGGCGCATCCCTTGAATGTACACATTAAGCTCGACACAGGTATGCACCGTTTGGGTTTCTCGTTAGAGGAGTTGCCCGAGCTTATTCGTCGCATCCAGGCCAATTCGATGCTTCATGTGAGGAGTGTGTTTTCGCATCTTGCCACTGCCGACAATCCTGCCGAAGATGCCTTCACCTTGAGTCAAATTCATTGTTTTGAGGAAGGCAGCGCGATGATTAAGGCGGCTTTCCCGCAGGTCATCCGTCATATCCTCAACACGGCGGGTATCTCGCGTTTCCCGCAGTACCAGTTTGATATGGTGCGTTTGGGCATCGGTCTCTATGGCGTGTCGACTTGCGAGGCCGACAAGGGCTTGTTGCAGCCTGTGGTGTCGCTTAAGACGACCATCAACCAGATCAAGCATATTCCAGCGGGCGATAGCATCGGCTACAATCGCCACGGCCGTGCTGAGCACGATATGCGCATCGGTATAGTACCCATTGGTTATGCCGACGGCCTCTCGCGTCTTTTGGGCAACGGCAATGGCAAATTCTACGTCAATGGACGACAAGTGCCTGTAGTAGGCGATATCTGTATGGATATGTGCATGCTTGATTTGACCGATGTGGAGGCTGCTGAGGGTGACTTGGTGGTCATCTTCGATGCTGAGCATGACATCAACGATATTGCCCGAGCCTGCCAAACTATTCCCTATGAAATTATGACACGCGTCTCCCAGCGTGTGAAGCGAGTGTATTATCAGGAGTAATGGGATTGTTTATGTTTTTTTAATCCCCCCTGCCCCCCTTTTTAAGGGGGGACTGCTGGTGCTTTGCGCTCCCCCTTTTAAGGGGGGCAGGGGGGATTAGATACCTCGCTTTGCGCCAAACCAAACGTGCAAAAAAGAAGCCAGCGGCGCGATGCGCCGCTGGCCTCCTGTCAAATAATGTGAAAAGGAAAGGTTGGATTCTTAATCCTCCTTGCGTTTTTTGGCAACCATGTAGGCGGCTCCGAGTCCGAGCAGGACGGCTACGCCGCTGCCGAGTGGAGCATCCTGGTTGTCAGATTCGCCGTGGCCGGGGAGGCCGGGAGTCATGACACCTCCAAAACGGTCACCGTAGATGCCCGAGGTGGGTTCGGAGGCGCCGCGTTGGAACAGACCGCCGTCGTTAGAGTTTGCAAAGGTCGTCAGG
>JAEEGJ010007985.1_pt1 | contig 29587 bp, 24 predicted proteins | sample 8958761 | NCBI WGS metagenome assembly JAEEGJ01 (sample SAMN16246546, study PRJNA631951) | gut metagenome | biome: gut microbiome; feature: rumen; material: RS-attached | host: Bos | place: Iran: Karaj | collected 2018-10
TTGGCGGCTGATTTGTTTTTTGTCTTTGTGAATAATTTAGATGCCGAAGGCCTTACGAATCTCATCCACATAGTCGAGTTTCTCCCATGTGAAGAGTTCTACCTCGATAGTGCGGTCGCCTTCATAGAGCGACTTGAAGTGTTTGGTAATGACTTGTGGCTTGCGACCCATGTGTCCGTAGGCTGCAGTCTCCTGATAGATGGGGCTGCGGAGCTTAAGGCGCTTCTCGATGGCGTAGGGTGTCATCTTGAAGATGTCGTTCAACTTGTTGGCAATTTCGGCGTCGCTCATCGCCACGTGGCTGGCACCGTAAGTGTTGACATATAGGCTTATGGGCTCAGCAACGCCAATGGCATAGGACACTTGCACAAGTATCTCGTCGGCTATACCGGCGGCCACTGCGTTCTTGGCGATGTGTCGGGCTGCGTAGGCAGCACTGCGGTCCACCTTGCTTGGGTCTTTACCGCTGAAGGCGCCGCCACCGTGTGCTCCGCGTCCTCCATAAGTGTCAACGATGATTTTGCGGCCAGTCAGTCCGGTGTCGCCATGAGGCCCGCCAATGACAAACTTGCCGGTAGGATTGACAAACAGCTCGGTCTTTTCATCGACCATGGCACGGATGTCATCGCTAAAGTGCCTCAATGTTCTGGGAATGAGGATTTCACGCACATCTTTCATGATGCGCTTCTGGTCCACGTCATCATCATGTTGGGTGCTCACCACAATCGTGTGGATGTGCACAGGGCGGTGTGTTTCGCCGTCATACTCGACGGTCACCTGGGCCTTGCTGTCGGGGCGCAGGTAGGGCATTAGTTCCAAATGGTTGTGGCGGATGTCGGCAAGCTCATGCATGAGGGCATGTGCCAGGTCAAGTGTCAACGGCATGTAGTTGGGTGTCTCGTTGCAGGCATAGCCGAACATCATGCCCTGGTCGCCGGCACCCTGGTCGTTGCGGTTGTCCTCGGCGTTGTCAACGCCCTGTTTGATGTCACCGCTCTGCTCATGCACGCTGTTGAGAATGCCGCACGAATTGGCGTCAAACTGGTATTCACTCTTGGTGTACCCGATTTTCTCTATCATCTCGCGAGCCGTACGCTGCAAGTCGATATACACATCGGTAGTCACCTCGCCGGCAATCATGACCTGGCCCGTGGTAACGAGCGTCTCGCATGCCACATGGGCGCGAGGGTCAAAGGCGAGAAACTTATCCAAAATGGCGTCGCTGATCTGGTCAGCAACTTTGTCAGGGTGTCCTTCCGACACGCTCTCTGACGTGAAAAGATAATTCTTACTGTTCATTGTTACAAAAAACTGTTTTTTGTGGAACATGAACGCTAAAAGAACCGATAAAAGTAGTTGATTATCGCAGTTTTAGCATTTTTTCAAGTGGTTGCAAGCAGCCCAAAACTAGTGCAAACCGAATGCCATGAAGCCAGGCTTCGATGGCTGAGGTGCAGCCAAGTTTATCCAAATTTGTCCACTGTGGTTATTAAATGTGGCTGCAAAGATACAACAAAGAATTTGAGTGGCAAGAATTATGAAAAAAAATCTTGCCACTCAATAGAAGTATCTGCTGTGTGTCAATGACAGCAGCGACTATTTCTCACCCCTCATAATCGAACGGATGTGGTCGTCAAGGGATTTAATGGTCGTGAGACTGTCATAGGTGAGCGGATTCTTGCGATAGTCCGAAACCACGGGCTCGTTAGTGTCCTCTTTTGCCTCTAGATTTTTTGCAAATTCCTTCACCTCTTTCTCGGTAATGCCGATGTACTGCATGTTCAGTTTGTTCATGTAGCGCAGGTGATCTCTGGCATATTCCAGCCAATACTGGCGGGCATGGATGTTTTCAAGTTTCTGGCGAATGACGTCATCGCTCAGGAGCTTGGTGTGAGTGCGTTCACCGGGATGGTCTTCGGGGTGCTCTATCACCTCGTTGATGGCCTGCTCAAAATCTTTTATCCAGTTGTTGCAGTATTCTTCGTCGGTATTCATTTCCGAGAAGCACTCACCCACCTTGTCCAAAAACATGAAATAGCCATAGTTCTTCCACGTCTCGATGCTGTTGCCGAAGATATTTTCCACCGTTTTATCATGCGCAAGCAGGTCAAAGCCGAACACCTCGTTGATGGGGCCCATCATTTCCTGCGCGGGTATCCTGTCAAGCGAGTCAATGGGGAGGCTCAGTATCCAGGTGGCAACAGAGTCTTGGTGGGCAAATGAATGAACTTGCCTGTCCAGCTCATTGGTGAATTTCTCAATGTTGCTGATTACCATCAGGGCCGACATCTTGCGGTCATGGATGCGCTGGCGGTGCTCGAGAAATGCCGCTGTACCAAAAGTCAAAATAATCGAGATGGTCGTGGCAACAATCGTCATCAGCAGTTCTCTCCATTGCGAACCTTTCGCCCATGTTCGGGCACTCGGCGGCATCCTGAATTTAATGGGTAGTCTTCTCATCGTTCTATTTGTTTTTATGTTGTTGGTTGTTCTTTATTTCTTGCGCAGTTCCCAAAATGCGACTGCCGACGCTGCAGCGACGTTGAGCGAATCAACACCGTGCTGCATGGGGATGCGCACGACATGGTCGGCAGCGGTGATGACCTCATGGGCCAACCCGTCGCCCTCGGTGCCCATAATCAGCGCCAGGCGCGGTTCGCGCTTCAACAAGGGGTCGTCGAGCGTGATGCTGTTGTCGCTCAGGGCCATGGCGGCGGTCTTGAAGCCCAGCTGATTCATCGTCGGGGTGACAGGTCCTTCTATCCAGGTCCATGGAACGAGGAACACCGAGCCCATCGACACGCGCACGGCGCGGCGGTTCAGCGGGTCGCATGACGTCGGTGTCAGCAGCACAGCATCAATGCCCAGAGCGGCCGCCGAGCGGAAGATGGCGCCGATGTTGGTCGTGTCGGTCACGCCGTCGATGACCACCACACGGCTGGCCTCGCGGCACAGCGCGGCAACTGCCGGTGGGGTGGGGCGCCGCATGGCGCACAACACACCGCGTGTCAAGGTATAGCCCGTCAATGCGGCAAGCAGTTCACGTTCGCCAGTATAGACCGGGATGTCGCCGCACCGCTCGATGAGGCTGGCGGCATCACCCGTGATGTGCTTGCGCTCGCACAGCAGCGACAACGGTTCATAACCTGCGTCAAGGGCCACATGGATGACCTTGGGGCTCTCGGCAATGAAGATGCCTTTGTCTGGCTCCAAGCGGTTGCGCAGTTGTGCCTCGGTGAGGGTGCTGAACACCTCCACTCCAGGATGGTCTAGTGTTTTTATCTCAATAACAGGCATGGCAATGGGTAAAGCCGCATGTTGTTGTGTGTAAAGGCTGGTACTGGAACAATACGGTTAGCCTTTACCTGACGACCTTGGTGAACTCTGGAGCCTTGCCCTCTTCAACAAGCACATAGACTTTGATTTCACTGGCAGGTGGCATGTCGGCCTTTTTCTCGCGTGGCATGTCCATTGCGGTAAAGAGGTATTCGATTCCATCGAGGGCTGTGCGTGATGCGACTGTTTTTGCCTTGGCATTAAGCATCGGATAGCCGTTGACGGCAGCTTCAAAGATAGCGTTCTCTTCGGCGCTAACGGGATGCTGCTCGGGAAAGTCGGCGGGTACAAAAGCTGACTCTGACGGTATCTTCGGCACAATATTAGTTGAATCAAATATAGCTATAAGTTTCGTATACTTTTTTAGGAACTCTTTAACCTCCTTGGGCATGGCTGCCATGCGGGCGGCACGCACACCGTAACCGGTCATGATCTTGGCTTTGGGCAGTTTGTCGGCCAAATCCTTAGTGCTCGACTCCAGTCCGCCGCTACCGAAGGTGCAGAACGGAACCACCCACTTGTCACTCAAGTCCACCTTCTCCAGCAATGAGGCAATGGGGGGAGCATAAGTGCCGAACCAGATGGGATAGCCGATGAAAATCCAGTCATAATCGGCGACATTCGACTTCAATGGCTTGATTTCGGGCAGGATGCCTTTCTCGCGGTCGGCCTTGCAGCGGTCAATCGTTGCCTGGAAAGCGGTGTCATAGGGCTCAACAAGAGCAATCTCCTCGATATCGGCATTGAGGCGCGTGGCAATCTCTTGAGCCACGGTCTTGGTGTTTGACGTCAGGGAGTAATACAATACCAGCACCTTGCTCTTGGGAGCGTCCTTCCTCGGGGTGCACGATACAACAACCATCAGGGCGAGTGCAAGCCCGAGTAAAATCCTCATAACTTTCATGTGATTATAATCTTTCTTTATAGGGTGAATGATTGTGTTCAATAATTGTCTTCAATAATACTGTCTTTAGGACATTTGCGGCACTTGAGAGTCTCCGGCGCCCTGGATGGCACGCACTTGGCGCTGGAACTCGATGGGGCGCTTGAGATAGGGTAGCACGATGATTCCGGCACCCGTGCCCGACACCTTCACTGTCCCGTAGTTGCAGATGCGGCCCCACAGGCCTTGCTCAACCAGGATGCTCTCCACCTTGCCGATGACAATCTCGTGGGCATGGCGGTGAACCCAACCGTGGCTGTGGAAAAAACGCTTGTCGCTCACAAAGATGGTTGTCGTCAAGTTGCGGATGAGACGGCCCAGATGCATGTAAGCCCACTTGCTGAGCCGCGGTTGGTATATGATTGTTTCGCCAGGGGCGATAATCTTGCTGATTTTCATATCATTTCCTGAAATTTGGGTAAATCAAAAACAAATGCAAATTTATTTGAAATTTGTAGAGGTGCCTCCAAATTTATCTAAAAAAAGTTTCTTAGAAGGCAAAGTTACTGCTTATTTCCACATTATTTATTAATTTCGCAGCAAAATTTTCAAAACACTGTATTCCAATGGCAAGTGATATTGACAAGAAAAAAGAGGAAAAAGAAGAATATGTACGTCAAACCGGTTCACTCCGTGAACGTTTGGGACGTGTGAAAACTACGCGTTGGGTGCGATTCGGCATCGTGGCGCTTATCTATGTGCTGTGGACCATCTGGGTGGGCAACCCGTTGCTCTTGCTGGGCTTGCTGCTGCTCGCCGACATCTACCTGACGCAGTTCATCCCCTGGGGTGCATGGAAGGGCTGGAAGAAGGGGCCGATGCGCACACTCATGAGCTGGATTGATGCCATCGCCTATGCATTGGTGCTGGTCTATTTCCTGTTCCTGTTTATCGGTCAGAACTATCAGATTCCATCTTCCTCGCTCGAGAAGTCGCTGCTCACGGGTGACTTCCTGTGGGTAAACAAGGTGGTATATGGCCCCCGAGTGCCGCAGACGCCGCTGCACTTCCCGCTGGCGCAAAACACCCTGCCCTTCTTCAACTGCAAGTCCTACATTGAGCACCCGCAGCTCGACTATCATCGCCTGAAGGGCCTTCGCAACGTGGAGCGCATGGACATCGTGGTCTTCAACTTCCCCGCTGGCGACACCGTTGCGTTGAAGTGTACAAACCCCGACTATTACACCTTGTGCATGGAGCGTGGCCGCGATGTGGTGCACAACAACAAGGACATGTTTGGTGACGTTGTCTATCGTCCCGTTGACCGCCGCGACAATTATGTGAAGCGCTGCCTAGGCTTGCCCGGAGAGACACTGCAGATCAAGGACGGCATCGTCTATGTCAACAACAAGGCCGTGCCGCAGCCCAAGAATGTGCAGTATTGCTACTATGTCAAGTCCGACGGCACCCCCTTCGGTAACGATTTGTTCGAGGAATTGGGCATCAGCAATGAGGATCAGGCACGAGGCTTCATCAGTGCCTCGGAATATGTGCTGCCGCTCACTGCCGAAATGAAGAAGACACTGGAGGGCAAACCTTGGATACAGATTGTTCAGCGCATCCAGCCCGACCCCTCCGAGACGGTTATCACCTATCCCGTGGGCTATGACTACGGCTGGACACACGCCAATTACGGACCCATCTGGATTCCCAAGAAGGGCGCCAAGGTGGATTTGACTCTTGAGAATCTGCCGCTCTATGAGCGCTGCATCAAGAACTATGAGGGCAACACCCTGGAAGTGAAGGGCAATCAGATTCTCATCAACGGCCAGCCCGCGACCAGCTACACTTTCAAGATGGACTACTACTGGATGCAGGGCGACAACCGTGACAACTCGCTCGACTCCCGTTTCTGGGGCTTCGTTCCCGAGGATCACATTGTGGGCACACCTGCCATCATCCTCATTTCCTTCGACAAGGACCACAGCCTCTTTAACGGCGGCATCCGCTGGAACCGCATCTTCAAGTTGCCCAATCCCGACAAGAAGTAGACGTTAGATTTTAGACGTTAGACATTAGACTTTAGACGGATGCCAACTAGGAACTAGGGACTAAGGACTAGGGACTAAGGACTAGAAACTAAAAATGCAAAATTCATCTGCAACAACCGTTGTGATGGGCAGCATGTGTGCCGCCAGCGTGCGGTGCTATGCCGTTGCTCTCAAGGCCGGCACGCTGCTGGTTGACCTGGACGAGACACGTCTGCCCCTGCGCCACAGCCATCACCGCTACCGTGTTGACGGCCCCAACGGGCTGCAGACGCTCACCGTGCCCCTCGTGGGCTCTACTAACAACATGATGACTCCCTTGCGCGACGTGCTCATCTCGGAGCACGGCGACTGGCGCCGTCTGCACTGGGGTGCCCTTTATTCGGCCTATGGCCGTTCGCCCTACTTCGACTATGTGGCCGACGACCTGTCACGTGTCATCAACGGCACACAGCGCTACCTCCACGACTTTAATGCCCAATTGCATCAGGTAGTGATTGATTTCATGGACCTGCCCATCAGCACAAGCTATGGAGTGGGGGATAAGGGCACAGACACTGTGGCAGACCTGCGGGGCCGCATCGCCATGAAGAAGCCCGACACGCTCCCGATAGCCAATGTCCCTTATTACCAAATGTGGACAGCAGGTCGGGAAGGCTTTGCCCCCGATTTGAGCATCCTCGACCTGATGATGAACACGGGCCGTGAAGGCATCATTACACTCATGGCGATGATGCCTTCACAACAACCTTGAAATAGTCATAACTATTCTTTACCAGGCTTTCTGATTATCTTTTCCTGCTAATACTTAGTTAGTCGTCATTCCAGTGGCATTCGGGACAATATAGTACGTCTCCTCGACCCATTTTTAGTTTTGTGTTACATTCGGGACATCTTGGGTCACCGCTTACACTCCAGCCACAGTCGGGACAATACTGATCACCGTCATCGTCTTCTTCCAATTCTGTTTCACACTCAGGGCAAACATTTTTCTTCTCCTCACCATGACGGGTCCAACCACAAAGGGGGCATTTTTCGTCCTCTAATTCTGCCCCACATTCAGGACAAAACATATCATCATTTTTTGGCCACCCACAGTTAGGGCAATACATTTCGCCTTCTTCGTCTTCTTCCAATTCTGTTTCACACTCGGGACAAAGCATGCCGTCAGGATTATCCTGACCGTCAGTCGGACCACAGTTGGGGCATTCGCCATCTTCCATTATTTCACCACAAATGGGACATTCCATTTCCTCATAACAGTTGGGGCAATGGCCAAATGAATCTAATTCTGCTCCACACGTGGGGCAAAATGCAACAGGCTCCATGTCACTTCCGGGGTCTGGAAATAGCTGATCTACTTTTAAAGCAATTACGAAAACCTGTTCCTTTGAGGACCATATACATTCAATATGGCTTGTGAGATAGTCATTGAACCATTTTTCTAAATGCACCACTTTGTGATACCTGTTTTCAATGCTTTCTAATCTGAACGGTTCTTTAAGCGGGGTATATTCACCACGATGGATATATTTTTTATATGATACCCCCTTCAGAGGGCCTCTGCTCCTGATTTTCCAGATATAAACACCTGTCAATTCACCGTGATGGACCGCATAGATATAACCATTTCCCCAAGTCATTTTACCAACAATGATATTTTCGTCCGCTAGGTTGTCTTTTGTGCCCAATTCCAGAAAATCGCCTATAGGCTTGATGATGATTCTAGCATAAAAGATGCCTGAGGTACTCAAACCATCAAGGTAAATGGAGGCACGTTTGAAATCGGCAAATTCCCGATTAAGATCTGCAATGAAATCTTCTCCCAGTTTTCTTAATTCTCTTTCAGTCATAACGCAATTCTTTTTTAGTAATTATTATTCTTTGGTTTTTCAGTTCAATGGAGAATGTCTCACATGATGCGAGTTGCACAATGCCATATATATCGATTGCAAAGATATTAATAATTTTGTCAAAAAAAGTGCAGAATAGGCGCTAATTTTGTTATGAACATGAATTATTTGGTGAAAACCGATAATAAAAAAAGGCCTGAGCATTCACTGCTGAGACCCTCATAATTACTAATACTTGAAAACTATATTTACCCCATAAAAGCATATACGTGTAAGCATTGACAATCTAAAAGCCATATGCCTACGACTTCATTGCAAAATAACGAAATATTTCTTTAATAGAAACGAAATAAAGTATTAAAAAATGTGAACAACATAAAAATACCTGTTTTTTTTCGTCTATGACTCAAAAAAAGCAACATACCTCAAATCAAACAAAATCAAAAAAAATGTTATGAGGTTGGCAGTTCCCGATAATTATTGTAACTTTGCACCCGCTTTAGATGGCAACACCATCAAAGTCGGTCCTATAGCTCAGTTGGTTAGAGCACCTGACTCATAATCAGGGAGTCCTTGGTTCAAGCCCAAGTGGGACCACCACAAGTAACAATGCGCCCGGTCGTGATGGCCGGGCGCATTGTTACTTTTAAAACTATTTGTTCAATTCGTAGTTTGAAAAACCTTAGTTGGCGTAGAGCATGTTGATGGCTTCATTGAGCTGGCGCTCGTTCTTGAGGCCGTCGTTCTTGAAGAGCATGACCTTGTCCATGACACGGTCCAGATAATCGATGCTCTCGTTTTTCTCTTTCTTGTTATAGATTTTCCAGTACTTGGTGCCTTTGAGTCCTTTTTCAAACTTCTTGTAAACGTCGCTTGACGATGACTGGTAGGCCCACTTGGTTTTGGCCAACTCGGTTTTCTGTTTCTCAAGGAACTCTTTGAGGTTCTTGGTGTACTCGCCATATTTCTCGACCAGGTCTTTCTTCTTCATGATTTCCTTGGTCTCCATGCCTTCAAAGCTGCGCAGTGCCTCTTCGACGTCACCCTTGTTGTAGGGGTTGTAAAGCACATCAACGATTTCCTGGTCATAGACCAGCTCGTCGCGGGTGGTGAAAGTCTGCTTGCGCATCTTGGCTTCTTCCTTCACCTCCTTCTCGAGGGCTTTCTTTTGCGATTCCAGTTCTTTCAACTGGGACTTGAGATCCTCAATCTGGCTTTCAAGATCCTTGATTGCCGATTCTTTCTCCTTGATGTTCTTCTCGTGTTGCTCGATGTTCTTTTCGAGTTGCTGCACGTTTTGACTTGCCTGTTGGGCCATAGCTGCGGGCGTTGCCGCAAGCATCAAGGTCATTGAGATGACCAGCAGTTTGATTGTCTTCATAATGGTGAGAACTTGAAATTTTTTAATGTGATGGCAAAGATACAATAAACTTTTTTAGTTTTCCACCAAAGGGGGGTAAATAAAAAGCGAAAGTGCACTTTTTCACAAAAGCACACCATCTTCATAACCAAAATTCAAGTATATATGTTCTTTGTTGTTTATCCTTTCATGCGACAAAGGTAATACGAAAGTTTGTGACTACCAAACTTTTTCATGTTTTTTTTGAATAAAAATGCCTTATTTCTTCCTGTGGGAATTAATAGGGCACCAAAAATGCCGATTATTTCTCGCGGAAGAACAAATTAATGGTCGTTCCGTGCAGGTTCCAGTTCTCACGAATCTTGTTCTCCAAATAGCGCTTGTAGGGATCTTTGATCCATTGCGGCAGATTGCAGAAGAAGATGAACGTGGGCACATGGGCGCCCTTGAGCATCGTGATGTACTTAATCTTCACATACTTTCCCTTGACAGCGGGAGGCGGGAACGCTTGGATAGCGGCCTGCAGCACATTGTTGAGTTGAGAGGTGGGGATGGTGATGTGGCGGTTGTTGTAAACCTCCTGGGCCATCTGCAGCACCTTGTGGATGCGTTGCTTGGTGAGCGCCGAACCGAAGATGATGGGGAAGTCGGTGAAGGGCGCAAAGCGTTCGCGGATGGTGGCCTCGAAGTGGTCGATAGCCTTCTGCGACTTGTTTTCGGTCAAGTCCCACTTGTTGACGAGCACTACCAGTCCCTTGCGGTTCTTCTGGATGATGGAGAAGATGTTCACGTCCTGGGACTCGATGCCGCGAGTGGCGTCGATAAGCAGGATGCACACGTCACTGTTCTCAATGGCGCGGATGGAACGCAGCACCGAGTAGTACTCGATGTCCTCGTTCACCTTGTTCTTCTTGCGGATGCCGGCAGTGTCAACCAGGTAGAAGTTGAAGCCGAACTTGTTATAGCGCGAGTAGATGCTATCGCGGGTGGTGCCGGCAATATCGGTAACGATGTTGCGCTGCTCGTCCATCAGGGAGTTCACCAGCGATGATTTTCCGGCATTGGGCCTGCCCACGATAGCGATGCGCGGCAGGTCTTCATCAATATCCTCTTCGGTTTTGTCGGGCATCTGCTTGACAACCTCATCGAGCAGGTCGCCGGTTCCGGTTCCGTTAATGGCCGAGATGGAAAGCGGCGTTCCCAGTCCCAGAGAGTAGAATTCGGCCTCGGCATACATGCTCTTGTTGTTGTCGTCTTTGTTGGCAACCACAATCACGGGCTTGGAGGAGCGACGCAGAATGTCGGCAACATGGTCGTCGAGATCGGTGATGCCGTTTTTGATGTCCACGACAAAGAGGATCACATCGGCTTCCTCGATAGCGAGATGGACCTGCTTGTTGATTTCCTCCTCGAAGATGTCTTCGCTGTTGACAACCCATCCGCCGGTGTCAACCACCGACATCTCCATGCCGTTCCATTCCATCTTGCCATACTGGCGGTCGCGCGTGGTGCCGCTCACATCGTTCACGATGGCGTCACGGGTTTGTGTCAGGCGGTTAAACAGGGTTGACTTGCCCACGTTGGGCCTTCCCACAATAGCTACTAAACGTCCCATATTATCAGTCTTTAGTTTATAGTCCTTAATTATTAGTTGTTACTCGATGTAACCGAATGCGCGCAGTTTGCTTTCCTGGTTGCGCCAGTCTTTTTCGACCTTGACATATAGTTCAAGGAAAACTTTCTTTTCAAAGAATTTCTCGATGTCCTTGCGGGCTTCGATGCCCACATGCTTGAGTTTGCGGCCCTGATGGCCGATGATGATGCCCTTTTGGGTGTCGCGCTCGACATAGATGACTGTCATGATGTGAATGGCGGTATCGCTCTCGTCAAATTTCTCGACGATGACTTGGGTGGCATAGGGCACTTCCTTGTCATAGGTCATCAATATCTTCTCTCGCACGATTTCGGTGACAAAGAATCGGCTGCTGCGGTCGGTCAACGCGTCTTTGCCGAAGTAGGGAGGGCTTTCGGGCAACAGCTCGACAATGCGCTTCATGATGTTATCCACGTTGAAGTTCTCGAGAGCGCTGATCGGGAAAACTTCGGCGTTGGGCAGCAACTGCTTCCACTGGTCAATGATGCGCACAAGGTCATCGTTGCCCTTCAGGAGGTCTATCTTGTTGATGATGAGCAGAATGGGAATTTTCTCTTTGGCAACGCGATCAAGGAAATCCTGGTTCTTGGTGGGCTTTTCCACCACATCGGTGACATAGAGCAGCACGTCGGCATCCACAAGCGCTCCTGTCGAGTATTCCAGCATGCTCTGTTGGAGTTTGAACTTGGGTTTGAGGACTCCTGGGGTGTCGCTGAATACGATTTGGTAGTCCTCGCCGTTCACGATACCCATGATGCGGTGACGCGTGGTCTGTGACTTGCTGGTAATGATAGACAGCCGCTCACCAACCAGTCGGTTGCTCAGCGTTGATTTACCCACGTTGGGGTTGCCCACGATATTGACAAATCCTGCTCGATGCATTTCAGTTCTTTGTTTTTATTTTTTTCTCCTCAGTCTCTATAATATCTATTGTTTCTATAGCATCAATATTTGCTAAAGCCACTCCTCACTCATCATTAAACCAAAGCATCGCTACCCTTAGTGGAGATTATGAGTAGTGATGCTTCGTTAGTCCTGTTGTCGCCGGGTTACAGCGACCAGACGAGGTACATGGCACCCCAGGTGAAGCCGGCACCGAATGCTGTCAGGATGATTTTGTCACCCTTCTTCAACAGGTGCTTGTTCTCGTCCAGGCACAATGGAATGCTGGCCGCACTGGTGTTGCCGCGATGCTCGATGTTCACAAGCACCTTCTTCTCGTCAATGCCCAGTCGTGCGCCCACGGCCTCGATGATGCGCAGGTTGGCCTGGTGAGGCACAAACCATTGAATGTCCTCATTGGTGAGGTTATTGCGCTTCATCACGTCACGGCTCGACGTTAGCATGTCAATCACGGCATGGCGATAGACTGCTCGACCTTCCTGGTAAACGCAGTGGAAGTTGGCGTCCACCGTCTCGTGACTGGTGCGCAGCGCCGATCCGCCAGCCTTATAGACCAGATGCTCCAGTCCTGAGCCATCCACATGGAAAATGCCGTCCATGATGCCAATGGGTTCCTCGGTGGGCTCGAGCAGCATGCATGCTGCAGCGTCGCCAAACAGGGGGCAGGTGGCACGGTCATTGTAGTCCACCATACTCGACATCTTCTCGGCCGATACAACGATGACCTTCTTATAGATGCCGGCACGGATAAATGCGGTGGCTTCATACAGGCCGACGAGGAATCCCGCGCAAGCGGCCTGGATGTCATAGGCATAGCACTTCTTCTCAATGCCCACTCCATGAGCGATAATCGATGCTGTGGAGGGGAAACGATGGTCTGGATTGGATGTCGGGCAGATGAGCAAGTCGATGTCGTTGCGGTCAACACCGGTCTCCTCAAGCAACTTGTTCACGGCCTGGATGCCCATGTAGGACGAGCCGACCGGCTTCTTGAGGATGCGACGTTCCTTCACACCCACACGAGTGGTAATCCACTCGTCGTTGGTGTCCACCATCTGTGAGAGCATCTCATTATCCAGGATATCATCGGGTATAAATGAAGCGATGCCTGTAATCTTTGCGTTCAGCATAAGCTTAAAAGCGTTTCTTAGCTTTTATATATATATTATAGTGTGTTGTTTTAAATATAATATCCCAAATGAGGATGAACAACTTGACGGGTTCAACCCATTCAGGATATCTTTAGCGCAATCTCATGTCTGTGTCACACCCGCTGGGGTAGTGACGGCCATGGGATTTAGGCTTCCTCCTTGCCCATCACGTTCTTGCCACGATAGTAACCGCACTCGGGGCATACGGTGTGATAAACATGCCATGCACCACAGTTTGAGCACTGAGCGATGGTCGGAGCCACAGCCACGTCATGGGTGCGGCGCTTAGCGGTACGAGTCTTAGACTGTCTTCTTTTAGGATGTGCCATTTTCTTGTAGTTTTATTTAAAAATTATTGTTCTTTCAGTTTTTTAAGCGCCTCCCACCGGGGGTCGGTGCCGGTTGTTTCACTCAAGTAGTCATCACCGTCGGGGACGGCCTCGACGCGATGGCTGTCGAGCACATTGAGCATGTCGGGGTTGCAATCCTCCTCGTTTTCATGACAGTGCGTCATCGGCAAGGCCAGCAGCACGGTATCGCGCACCAGCGGTGCAGCGTCCAGCTCTCGCCATTCGGCCGGCACTATCAGCAACTCGTCATTGCTGTCGTCAAGCTCTGTGCCCATCTGCTCAACGTTCAGGCGATAGTCCAGGTCCACCGGCAAATCCAGATCGTCGAGGCAGCGGTCACAGGGTATGGTCACTGTGCCATTGCACGAGATCTCCAGGCAGTAGGTGTTTTCGCTCTTGCGAGTCACCGTTAGGGTGACATCTACATCGGCGCGACGCACCTCAATTTGCTCATCCAAATTGAAAAACGATTCGTCCACATGACACTCAAACGCATGAGTGCCAAATGGTAACGTCTTGAGTTTCAACGTCAAAGCATCTACCATCTCCTGAAATTTTCGTTAAAGCGCCACAAAGGTATATCAAATTCCGTTAATATTCAACGTTTTTCGCTTTTTTTTTAATTCATATATCATACTATTTCAATTAGAATGGGTGGGTGAGTGGCACCTGACCAACACAGAGCAACTGAATCCAATCAGTTGCTCTGCGGTTAAATTGTATTATATCGGTGCGACCAGATCAGTTGCTGGTAAGCAGATAATCAATCATGCTTGTGACGTCGCTGATGGTAACCTTGCCGTCTCGGTTAAAGTCGGCAATGTACGGGTTCAACAGGTTCGGGTTGAAACTTAGCAGATAGTCGATAATCAATGTGACGTCCGAGATGCTGACACGGCCATCGTTATTGGTGTCGCCAAACTTGATATCCTCAATGGCGCGAATGTCTACAAACACTTCCCACAATTCGGTGTTCTGATAGGCTTCAATGGAAGCTCTGGGCACATAGAGGACACCTTGCTCATAGCTGCCATAATAGAATGTGGATCCCGTGATGGCTGGAGGAGTAGTGGCTTCGCAGTAAATTGTCTTCAGATAAGGATTGTTGTGGAAGGCATAGGAATCAATGGCGGTGACCGACGCTGGAATTTTGATCTTCTCTAGGCGCTGGTGGCTATAGAAAGCATATCGGTCGATTGTGGTGATGCCGTTGGGAGGGAATGAAGTGCAGCACCCTGAAATGAGTTTGTTGGTCGCAGTCTCGATGATGGCATTACAGTTGTCGCGTGAGTCATAAGTCGTGTTGTCACTGGCAACTTTTATGCTAGTGATGTTATAGCAATAAGCGAATACGCCAGTGCCGATGTGGTTGACCGAAGCGGGGATACTGACCCTCTGCAGCGTTTTGCATCCGTAGAAGGCCTCATTGTCGATGGAGGTAATAGCGTTGTGGAGGTTGATGCTGGGCAAGTTGTCGCAACGGTAAAATGCTTGTTGACCAATCGCGGTCACCGAATTGGGGATGACCGTGTTCATGCATCCGGCAACGAGTTTGTTGGTCGCCGTCTCGATGACAGCGTTGCAGTTATCACGCGAATCAAAGACGGGGTTCCCGCTTTCCACGACAATGCTCTCCAGATTGTAACAGGAACCGATAAATAGAGACCCAAGATGGATTACACTGGCGGGAATGGTGATGGCCTCGACCCTACCCATGTCGTAAAATGCCGAGGTGCCAATGGCTATGGTGCCGGGTTTGAACGTGATGTGGTAGTGCTCGGGCATTATTCCCACGAAAGCAAAGGCAACTTTGCCGGCATAGATAATGCCGTCGGGTTGAGCATCAAACCATGCCGTGTTGACAAACGCATCGGCATCGATATCGTAGGTTGAATCCGAGAAGGTGATGTCCAACAAACTGGTGCAATCGGCGAAGGCATAGGTATATATGGCAGTGACCGTGTTGGGGATGACAATGCTCTCGAGTGCTGAGCAACCCCAAAACATTCCTGCGCTGATGATGGATATGCCGTTGGGCAAGGTCACATTCCTCAATGAAGTGCAATTCTGGAATACTTGACTGTTAATCGTTGTGACTGAATTAGGAATCTCGATGCTGGTCAGGGATGTGCACTCTCTGAAAGCGAATGAATCAAGAGTGGTGACTGAATTTGGAATGTTCACAGATGTCAATGCAGGGCAATTATAAAATGCAGCATAGCCAATTTTCTGTATGCCGTAATTCATGACCACTTTGGTGAGGTTGGGACATGACCTGAATGCGGAGCTCCCAATTGCAGTGACATTGTACTGAACGCCGTCATGGGTGACTGTGGCTGGGATATTGACCGTGCCGCTGTAGGAGTTGAGGTTTGTGTCCTTGTAGGTCACGCTAACGGTGTTGTCGCCCGTGATGATATAGTAGATGTTGTTCATCACGAAGTCATAGGCTGATGCGTTCAGTGGCGTTAATATCGCTAGCATCAACAATAGTGTTGGGATAATAGAGATCTTTTTCATAGTTGAGCAGATATTAATAGTTATTATTTTGTCTTGGGCTTTAAGGCTGCGGTTGAAACGTTGGCAGCGGGCATTGATTTGTCATATCAATGCTACAAAGTTAGTAAAAATCCACTATTATTCAATCAATAGGTGTTTTTTATCAAAATGATGGCAGCCCCCAAGGCGCGTTTATCAGGCTGATGCCTTCGTGGCTGTCCACATTTCAAGGCTAAGGCTCAATTCATGAGAAGAGGGTATCATAGATGAGTTGAGTGCCACCCAAGTGGGCCTGGATGTAATCGCCGGCAGCCTTGCCGCATTGCAGGCGCAGGGGTTCGTTTTCAAGCATCGGGTCCATCGCAGCCGAGAACGAGTCGGCATCATGGATGCTCATAGCTCCGTCACAGGCAATAAGGTCTGTCGCCTCTTGGAACTTATGGTGCTTGGGACCAAAGATGACGGGGATACCATATACGGCAGCCTCGTTGATGTTGTGGATGCTCACGCCGAAGCCGCCGCCCACATAGGCCGTCTGCCCATAGCGGTACAGCGAGGAAAGCAGCCCGAAGCTGTCGATGATCAGGCAGTCCGCATTCTCGACATTCTTAGGCGTCGCTTCGCTGTAGAAGCGTGCAGGCCTTGAAATCTTGGACATGAGCACATGCAGGCGATGCCTGTCAAACTCGTGGGGAGCGATGATGAGTTTCATCTCGCGATGAGCATTGAAGTAGGGGATGACGATATCCTCGTCGGGAGGCCACGAGCTGCCCATGACCAGGGTGAACTTGGCATTCTCGACAAACTTGGCAACCAGCGGGAACTCGCGGGCCGCATTGCGCACGTCGGCCACGCGGTCAAAGCGTGTGTCGCCGGCAACCATCACATTCTCGATGCCGATGCCTGCCAGCAGCTCACGCGATTGCTCGTTCTGTACAAACAGCATGTCAAAGCACTTGAGCATCTTGCGGAATAAGCCGCCCCAGGGTCTGAAGAAAATCTGCTTGGGGCGGAAAATGGCCGAGATGATGTAGGTGGGCACACCCCGCCGCTTGAGCGAACTCAAGTAGTTTCCCCAAAACTCATACTTGACAAAGATGGCCATCGACGGTTTCACCAGGTCAAGGAAGCGCTTCACGTTACCGGGCAGGTCAAAGGGCAGATACACCACCGTGTCAACCATGCTGAAGTTCTTGCGCACCTCATAGCCCGAGGGAGAGAAAAACGTGAGCAGGATGCGGGCATCGGGCTGGTTACGCTTGATCATCTCAATCAAGGGACGACCTTGCTCAAACTCGCCCAGCGATGAGGCATGAATCCAGATGTAGCCGCCTGCAGGGTCAAGTTTGCGCTGCAGGGTGCGGAAACAACGTCGTTGCCCTCGCAGCAGGAGTTTGGCTTTGGGGTTGCGCATGGCAGCAGCGGCAAATTTCACGCTGTTGCGATAGGCTGCTACGCCCAGGTTATAAATCGGATCCATCTCTCTCTATTCTGTTTTTGTCTTGGTCATTAATAAAGGTTGCGCAGGCGCCCGCTACGCAGGTAGTCGCGGTCATGGCGACGCTTCCACAGCAGGTTGTCAATATAGAAACGGCAGGTCATCTGTTGCCAGAAGCCTGACTTCTCGCTCGAGGCGTGAAGTACCAGCGAACCTGTCAAATTCACAAATCGGTTGCTCACGATGTGGAAAATGATGTCGGTGCGGCTGTATGCTTCATGGCGGTAGTAGGGGTCGCCCAGATTCAGTTCAACGCCCAACTTGGGGAATAGCGGCATCAGGTCTTCACCGGTATAAAAAGTCTCATCCACCTGCAGCCAGCGCCAGCGGGCGGTCGCTGTGGCAATGAACCCGACATGGTCGTGCCAATGCATGTCGCCACGGTCGCGCTCCAGTGCAAAGATGGCTCCTGCCGACATCCGCAGCGAGTCGAGTACAGTGCGGTGCGACAGGTCAAGGGCCAGCATGGGATTGATGAGCAGGTCGTCGTTGACATGCTGGTCGCTGTCGTGGACGCTTGACATCGCCAGGTGGTTGTACTGCATGTGCCCTTCAAGCCTGAGCGGACCTCTCAGCCGCCAGTCGGTATTTAACATGGCTGTAAAGGCCTCACGCTGATGCTCGGTCTGCATCTGGCGCCAGTCTATGGCCATTTCGAAATAGCCCGCGGGCTTGATGAGTTGAGCCATGACGCCTCGCATGTTGGGTTGCACATAGTTGAGCGAGTCGCTCCACATGTAACGCGGAACTCGCTCCACCATCAGCGAGCGGGGCATCAGTCCGGCGGTCACATGCAAGCCGCTGCGATGGTTGTAGCGGTAATAGAGTGTGGGCAGCACCTTGTAGCCGGTCATGTCGTCAATCATGGGCTGATACCACACGACGCCGCCTTTGAGCTCATGCTCTCCGTCTTGCATTGACACACCCAATTCAGGCGTTAGGCGCGTGAACAGGATGGTCCCGTCGGGCGTGTATTTGTCGCCGCCCTCGCGGTTGTTGATGAGCATGCTCGCGTCAACACTCCATTCCACCTCCTGTGCAACAAGAGGCGGAATGAAGAGTAGTAGAGTCAATATGGCACAAAGCCATTTAGTCATCGGCAGGCAGCTGGATGTTCTTGATACCGGCTTCGAGGCGTGCAAGTGTTTCCTCGCGGCCCAGCAGTCGGGTGATTTCAAACATGTGCGGCCCACGGCATTCGCCCACGACGGTCAGGCGGAATGCGTTCATCACGTTGCCCTTGTGATAGCCGTTATTGTCAATCCAGTTCATGACTAGGTTCTCACAGTCTTCGACATCTTCCATGTCGGCATTGTCGAGCAGACCTGCAAGCTGTCTCATCAGCTCGGGAGTCTCGGGCTTCCAACGTTTGCGGATGTCCTTCTCACTGTAGCTGGTGGGACGCTGGAAGAAGAAACTGGCTTGTTCCCACAGGTCGTTGATGAAGTTGGCGCGGCTCTTGACCAGTGCCACCACGCTGGTGATGTACTCGTCACTGTAGTCGGCCACATTCACGCCATGCTGTTCCAGCACGGGCTTGAACAACTCGGCCAACTCGCTGTCGGGCATGTTCATGATGTACTCGTGGTTGAACCATTTGCCCTTCTCAAAGTCAAACTTGGCACCCTTGCGGGAACAGTGGTCGATAGAGAATTCCTTGATAAGTTCTTCCATCGAGAAGATTTCGCGGTCGTCACCGGGGTTCCATCCCAGCAGGGCCAGGAAGTTGACTACGGCTTGGGGCAGATAGCCGGCCTCACGATAGCCGCTGGAGCGCTCGCCGCTCTTGGGGTCATTCCAGTCGAGGGGGAACACGGGGAAACCCAGACGGTCGCCGTCGCGCTTGCTCAGCTTGCCCTTGCCGTCAGGCTTGAGCAGCAATGGCAGGTGGACAAATGCAGGCATAGTGTCTTCCCACCCGAAGGCCTTGTAAAGCAGCACGTGCAGCGGAGCACTGGGGAGCCACTCCTCGCCGCGAATGACGTGAGACACTTCCATCAGGTGGTCATCCACGATGTTGGCAAGATGATAGGTGGGCAGGTCGTCGGCACTTTTATAGAGCACCTTGTCGTCGAGAATTGACGAGTTGATGGTCACGTCGCCGCGCAACAGGTCATGGACCACGCCGTCCTGATCGGGCTCGATGCGGAAGCGCACCACCCATTTCTCGCCTTTGTCCATGAGGGCTTTCACCTCGTCGGCCGGCAGGGACAGTGAGTTGCGCATCATGCCGCGGGTGCGGGCATCATACTGGAAATTTTTGATCTCCTGACGTTTGGCTTCCAGTTCCTCGGGGGTGTCAAAGGCGTAGTATGCCTTGCCGGCATCAATCAGCTGTTGCGTGTACTTGCGATACAGATCGCGACGCTCACTCTGCTTGTAGGGGCCGTAGTTGCCACCCTCGTGAACGCCCTCGTCAATGCCGATGCCCAGCCACTGCAGGGCCTCGTTGATATATTCCTCGGCACCGGGCACAAAGCGGGTGCTGTCGGTGTCCTCGATGCGCAGAATCATGTCGCCGCCATGTTGGCGGGCAAACAGGTAATTATACAACGCCGTGCGCACGCCGCCGATGTGCAGCGGACCCGTGGGGGAGGGCGCAAAGCGAACTCTTACTCTTCGTTCCATGTGATTGTTTTCGTCGTTATATGGTTTATAGTTGATTTGTCAAAGTCAAATGGGCGGGGCCCATGGAGTGATTAAAACAGCAGTTGCTCAATTTGGGACATCGACGCGTGATCGGTTTGGTCCACATGGGTCGGTGTGACGGTCACATAACCCCGTTGCAGCCAGTAGTAGTCGGTCAAGCCTTCGTTCTTGTCGGCAATCTCAAATTCGCCGGTCAGCCAGTAGTAATCCCGGCCCGTGGGATCCACCCGGTGCTCCCACTCGTTAACCCAGCGGCCCATATCGCCTGTGGTGACCTTCATGCCCTTGAAGCCGTCTTCGACCTTCGGTATGTTCACGTTCAGGCACACGTCCTTGGGCAATCCGCCCTTGAGCACGCGCTCGGTCACATGCCTGACCACTTCCTCACACACGCTCGTGTCGGCGTCGGCACTGTAGTCGCCATAGGAGAATGCCACGCTGGGCACGCCGTGCAGGATGCCTTCAAAGGCGCAAGCCATCGTGCCGCTGTACAGCGTGTTCAACCCGCTGTTGTAGCCGTGGTTGATGCCGGCAAGCACAATGTCGGGCATGTTGTCGGCCATGAGTTGGCTCAGGGCTAGCTTCACGCAGTCGGCAGGTGTGCCGGTAGCAAGATAAGCGGTATAGCCTGGTTCGCTTGCCACCTTGGTAGTGCGCACCGGATGGACAAACGTGATGGCACTCGCCATGCCGCTTTGGTGCACTGCAGGTGCAACAACAAACACATCGCCCAGCGTGCGAGCCACCTTGATGAGCGACTTGATGCCGTTATAGGTGTAGCCGTCATCGTTGCTGATGAGGATGAGTGGTCGCTTATTATACATGTGTATTTTTTGTTGATTTTGGGTGCAAAGATAGTGCAAGCCAAAGACAATAGCAAATTTATTTGCTATTGTTGAGGGGACGCCTATCTTGCGCGAGCAACAGTGAGCGAAAGTTGCAACTTTTTTATTGAGATTTTGTAGAAAAGAAGTAACTTTGCCACATCTATTATATATATAACAACCTAAATCAACAAGTATGAGACTGATTATCGAACCTGACTATGAGAGTGTGTCAAAGTGGGCTGCAAATTTTGTAGCAAAGCGCATCAACGATGCAAACCCTACTGCCGACAAACCGTTTAAGTTAGGTTGCCCCACAGGTAGTTCTCCGCTGGGCATGTATCGTGAGCTCATAGCTCTCAACAAGGCTAGTAAGGTATCGTTCCAGCATGTCATCACTTTCAATATGGACGAGTATTGCAACTTGCCCGAGGAGCACCCCGAGAGTTACCACTCGTTCATGTGGAACAACTTCTTCTCACACATCGACATCAAGCCCGAAAACGTCAACATCCTCAACGGCAACGCTCCCGACCTGGTGAAGGAGTGTGCCGACTATGAGGCGCGCATTCAGGCTGCAGGAGGCATCGACCTGTTCATGGGTGGTGTAGGCCCCGACGGCCACATCGCATTCAACGAGCCTGGCTCGTCGCTCACGTCACGCACGCGACAGAAGACGCTCACCCAGGACACCATCATCGCCAACAGCCGCTTCTTTGACGGTGACCTGAACAAGGTGCCCAAGACGGCACTCACAGTCGGTGTCGGCACTGTGATGGATGCCCGTGAGGTGATGATCATCGTCAACGGCCACGGCAAGGCCCGCGCCCTGCAGCAGGCTATCGAGGGCGGCGTCTCCCACATGTGCACCCTGAGCGCCCTGCAGATGCACCCCCATGCCATCATCATTGCTGACGAGGCCGCCATCGATGAACTCAAGGTGAGCACCTACCGCTACTTCAAGGATATCGAGAAAGACAACCTGTAAAGGCGCCATGCCCTAAACCGGGCAACAAATTACATTTCACCCTATAGCTTCTATGGCTTCTGTAGCTGCTATAGGGTGATTTGTTTTGCCTGTTGGGCACAAAAAGCTGCTCGAGCCTAACGGCGGGAACAGCTTCAAACGTTCTTGTTGTAAGATCTCTTGCTTACTCGGCGGGAGCCTCAGCGGGAGCCTCAGCAGGAGCAGCCTCCTCAGCGGGAGCAGCCTCCTCAGCGGGAGCAGCAACGGTGCTGTCAGCAACAACGGTGTCAACGGGAGCCTCTTCCACAACGGTGGTGTCAACAGCCTCCTCAGCGGTAGCCTCGGTGTTGTTGTTGGTGCAGGAAATCATGCTAACGCTAGCGATAACGGCAAGAGCCAAAACTAACTTCTTCATTTTTTTTGTACTTTTAAATAATAAAACAATTAATTTCGTTTGTTAAAATCGGGTGCAAAATTATATCAATTTTTTCACCTGCAAGCGTTTTTCCCATTTTTTTTTGCATATTTTTTTATCGCCAGTTTTCAGGAAACGGAAAACTCTATTCGTAATCAGCTGAAAAACAATTAAATAAAACAACGAATGCCCTTTTGTGGGCATCCGTTAAATTTTGTTAAGTATGTATATACTGTCTCATGATTCCGCCATTTTTGGCTCCTAAGTCAGTTGCTGTACAGGTAGCGTTTGATGCTCCGTTTGGGTGTTTTGTCAAACTCGGTTGCCATCAACTGGATTTTGGCGATTCGCTCATATGGTGCCACGAGTTTGTTGAGCTCGGTGCGTATCTCCTCCATCAGGTCGGGCAGCTTGTCGCGGGTGACGCCGAGCTGGTCCATGGCATCGTAGTCGGGATAGACGAGTGCTACGAGTTTGCCCTCGCGCATGACGACGAGACTCTCGCTCACATAGAGCATGTTGTTGAGTTTCGCCTCGATTTCCTCGGGATAGATGTTCTGGCCGCTGGAGCTCAGCAGCATGGTTTTTAACCTTCCCCTTATAAATAATGTGCCATCGGCATTCAGGGTACCCATATCGCCTGTGTGCAGCCATCCGTCCTCATGCAGCACCTTGTCGGTGGCTTCGGTGTTATGGAAGTAGCCCTGCATCACGTTCTCGCCGCGCACGCAGATTTCGCCGGGGATGTTCTCGGGGTCATCGCTCAGGATTTTGCACTCCATGATGCCGGGCAGGATGCGGCCGGCGCTGTGCGGCACGAACTCGCGCCAGGGAGCATGGCTCACCAGCGGGCCGCACTCGGTCATGCCGTAACCCACGGTGAACGGGAACTTGATTTTGTAGAGGAAATCCTCAACCTCGGCATTGAACGGGGCTCCGCCCACAATCACCTCTTCAAACTCTCCACCAAAGGCTTCAATCAGTTTGTTGCGTATCTGGCCATAGATGCGCTTGTCGAGGTAAGGCACTGCCAGCGCCCATCGCAAGGCACCCTTGCTGATCATGGGCACAATCATCTTGCTGTAAATCTTCTCCAGCACCAGGGGAACAGTGAATACCACATTGGGCTTAATCTCGGCCATGGCTTTGACCAGGATTTTGGGCGAGGGGATGCGGCCCAGCAGTGTGATGTGGCCTCCCACGGCCAGCGGTGTGAGCATGTCGAATGCGCACCCGAAGGCATGGGCCAGCGGCAGGAATGCCAAATCCCTGGAGCCCTTGAAGTGCAGGCCTGAGTTGATGCCATACACGATGTTGCCTGCCAGGTTGTTGGCGGTGAGCATTACGCCCTTGCTGAAGCCCGTGGTGCCCGATGTGTAGTTGATTTCGACCAGCGCATCGTTGGGTACGTCGGCATAGTGGATATCGTTGCGGTAGAAACCGTTGGGAAAGCGTTCGTTGAATTTCGTCTCGAGCGCGGCGAGTGCTTCACCGGTGTTCTCGCCCTCCTGCTTGGCCAGCATCTTCATGTCCTCAAGCTGGAAAGCTGCCCGCACACGAGGCATCTTGTCAAACTCCAGGTTTTCCCAGATCGACTTGCTGATGAAGAGCATTGTGGCCTCGCTGTGGTTGATGATGTGCTGGGCATCGGCTGGATTGAACTCCTGCAGGATGGGAACGATGACGGCGCCATAGGTGATGGTGCCCATGAACACGGTCACCCAGTTGGGGATGTTCTTGCCGATGAGGGCGATGCGGTCGCCCTGTTTCACGCCGCTGTTCTCAAACAGCATGTGCAACTTGGCAATGTTTCGGGCAAAGTCGCCATAGGTCAGTTTTTCGCCGGTGTTATAGTCGGTCAATGCAGGCAGCTCCCAGTTGTCGATGAAGCTGCGCTCATAAATCTTGATCAGGTTATCTTTCATCATAAGGCTAAGCGCATTTAGGCTGCAAATATAATCAAATTCCTCCACACCGCAACGTTTTTCCCCGCCAAAAAGCAATTAGGCGATTTTAAGAGCAGAGTCATAAAACGCTAATTTCCAAAAGCTTATTAATGTGTGACAATGATTGCAGGGGCGTGCGGAATTGTTAAAGAATCATTAAAAGCACATTGGTTGTCTTTGGTGCAAAGGTAGCGCACTGGGCCATGCCATGTCAATGTGAAAAAGCAATTAGGCATTAGGCGTTAGGCATTAGGTGCATCCGCCTTCTTTCTTTTTAACGGCGAATTACGCGAATGAAACGAATGAGGCTGTGTCATAATATCCATTCGGTAAGATAACCGTGCTATCGCACGGGAAATTGAGCAAATTTATAATAATTTTTATTTAATTTCATAAGCGTCCACTTAAAATTGGCGATTTTTGTTGTAGTTTATTGAAAATCAATGGTTTATAGTTACATTTAGACCGAACGGATTTGAAATCACAAACCGATTGATTCTGAGGAACTTGATTAAAAACATGATTGATTTTGAGCCTTTTATAAAATCCAATTATCGACAAAATATCTAATTCAAATTTTTAGTGGACAGCAATGATTTAATTTGATTAATTTCTCGCCCGCAGGGCGATTATAGTTCCAGCCATTGAATTATGACATACCGCCATATGTTCAATTAGTGTAATTCGTAGTTTAGAAAGTTGAATGCGGATGCCTCCTTAACCATTAACCCATAACCTTTAACCTGCGAGCAACGCGAGCATGAATGCGGATGCCTCATTAACCATTAACCATTATCCTTTATCCTGCTCGCGAAGCGAGCATAAAAAGCGAGCATGAAGAAAACTGCGCCGGTCTTCACGAAGGGGGGCTTCGCTCCAGCCGGCGCAGTCGGGCTTAAAAATGTTGTCTGTGCCTCAAGGCACCGTTGCGGGGGCGGGCGGATCACTCAGCCCTGCCCCGCCAATATAAAGCATAGATCGATTGCTTGTCCTTTCTCTAGGGCTGCACGAGCAGCATGTCAATCAGGGCGCTCACGTCGGCGATGGAAACATTGCTGTCACCGTTCACGTCACAGCTGTAGCTGCTGCCGCCTGCACCGATCTTCACGTCTATCAGCATGTCAATCAGGGCACTCACGTCGGCGATGGTCACATTGCCGTCACCGTTCACGTCGCCGCGCTTCTCGAACAGGGCCGGGTTGTAGCGCATGCCCTTGTAGATGATCTTGCCGTCCTTGACGACATGGCTCAGGCCCCAGTACTCCTGATATTCAGCATCGGGGTCGGGCTTGCGCGTGAACGGCGTGAGCAGGTCGCCCATGTCGCGGCTGTCAAAGCCGATGCCCTCCACATAATAGAACACCACATCACCATGCTCGTCAACATGGGCATAGCGGCGGCACACGAAGCCCTCGATTTCCAAAGGCTCCACCTCAAAGAAATTAGCCCGGTTCAGGAAATCCTCTTTCTGTAAAGTAATGTAATAGTTCACGGGGCTTGTGAACTCGATGTCCGCCCAAGTGCATGCAAAACGGTAGTTTGGAGTGTTGTACGAGAACGCGATCATGTCACGTCCCTGCTCTTTCACTCTTCTGAATAGCTTGTTGTTATAGATGGGATTGTCCATTCGCCCACCTCCGTAACTTCCTTGGAAAAGAGCCGCCAGCTCAGCCTGATTTACATCGAGACTGTCTCCTGTATAGCTGTAGATGATGGGGTAGCCGTGGACACCTGTGCCACGGAACTCATAGGTGTAGTATTCGCTTGTCATCACGCCGTGGTCGATGACGACACGCTCGTTCACCCACTGCACCCCTTCGCGTGTCAGGGGCAGCAGGTCCTCGTTCATCCGGCCGGGACGCACGCCTTTGAATCGCTCAGAACGGTAGATGGTGTTCCCATTCTCGATGACGCTGTCCAGCACACAAAGGTAATTGCGGTTGCCAAGGGTGTACCAATTATAATAGAGACCGTCATAACCGATGCCCTCAATGGAGCAGAACTCATCATCCCATTTTGAGATGTAGCGCTTGGCCAGCCTGCCGCCCACTGTTGTCATGTCGGGGATTACAGTGGGTATATCGTATGGTATTTCGTTCCATTGATTGATGAACCCTTCAGCGTCGTTGAAGTCATACAGCACAAACTCTTCTCCTGCTGCAATCTTCTCCTGGATGCCCTCATCTCTGTCAAAACCGATGAGACAGTCCTCATAGACCTTCCCGTCCGGAACAATGCCGTAAACGATTTTGTCCTCCTCGCGCAGATAGACAGGAACGGTATCGTTCTCCCGATCAATCTCCTCCCCGCTGTATTTGTGCATCACCTTGTAGGTCTTGCCGTTGATCTCGGTATCGCCTTTCAGCTCAAGGTAGAACTTACTTTGCGGGTTGAAGTAGTTGCTGCGGCACGCCCATTTCACGCCTTCACGAACAAAGGGTACATACGCGTAGTCCTGAGCCACAGCCTGGGACATGCCCAGCAGTGCCAACAATGATAGAATTAAAAACTTTTTCATAATCTCAATTATATTTATTAAATGATTAATAATTAGTGACTTATGATGTTTTGTGCGTTGTATTATTGTGAATTAGTGCAATTCGTATTAATTCTTGTCATTCGTGTTTAAAAAAATGATGTCGAAGTATCCCTCGTAGGTGTTGTCCAGTGGGCTGTCGATGGTGATGACGTACTCGCCCTGGGGTAGCGAGGAAATGTCGATGGAACCGTAGGAGCCGCTGACCTGGGTGGAGATATAGACCGTCCAGTTGGTCGCCGAGGCAATCTCAACGTCGTAGTGGGTGACCACTCCCAGTCCGTCAACAATAATCTGCTGGTTGGAATTGTCGTAATACACATCTGGCATGTCAGCAGGAAGCGGCAGATTAGAATGATCACCAACTGCACCTCCATTATGGATAACAATGGGTTGACGATCTGCGAACATAAAAATGCCGCTTGCAGCAACAATACATAACATAAAAAATACAAAACGTTTCATGATAAATAAATTTAGAAAAACAACACAATTTTTTTTACAAAATTACTGTCTTTTCACCTAAAATGACAAATTTAATCGTTATGCAATACTGTTATAATATATTGGTTATCAGTATATTATAAATTTGGTTTTTATGCAGGCTTTTTTCATGGCTTTTCATGGCAAAAACAGTGGGTCAAAACAGAGAAAACAGTGTCGATGGTGATGAGAACTCATGTCACCATTTCCGATTGATAAAAAGCATTGTCTTTTTACAAATTAATATTGGTGCCAGCGATAAATCAAGATGATAGTGAAAGCTTGACTGTTGGAGACATTTGTCTAAGGTGAGTGGCGCTTTTTCGCCTTAGCATCCATTTTCAGGATGGAAAAATATTTAATGTGTTTGCACGGGTAACAGATGCATATTTCTTAATCACCAAAATATTGAAACGTTTTAAAGGATAACAAAAGCCATCCTAATTATTCTTTCTGAAGAATCATTCGTGTATCTGGAACTGCTCGATGTATTCCTTGAGTGTGGTATTCAATCCCATTTTTTTGGCAAGCCTTTGCCTGCTTGAGCTGATTGTCGTTGCATTGGCATAGTCAAAGATGATGGCAATCTGGGCACAGGAATATCCAAGACAGGTTAAAGCCAGCAACAGCAGGTCTCGATCAGTTAATTTAGGATAATTACGGCGTGTCTCGGTCATGATATTGTTAAATTCTATATCGATATAATCATAAAGTTTTTCCCAGCTATGCTTATTCTGGTCCTGAAATCTCACGATGCGCTGGATTTCCTTGGCTAGCACATTGTGTGGCGCGTGATAGCAGGCTTCAATCATTTCACTCATAAGTTCGAGATGGGTTGAGATGAATTGCTTGAGTTGACCGTCCTGGATTTGCAGTCTCTCTATATTGCGGTTGAGTGCGTTCATGTCATTGCACTGGCTGTCGGATTGTTGCTTGAAGTCCTTAATGATTTTGTCATAACGATGAATGTGATGAAAATAGAACAACAGCCCAGTCAAGAGGATGGCAACGAAGAGGGCAACCAGCCATAAGATGTGTCGCTTTTGTTTATCATGATCCTGTATTGCTATGGATTTATTCATTTGCTGCTCGGTAAATGAGATATGGTTCAACTTCTCATTCAACAACAAAGAATCGGAAATCAACTTGGCTTGATGTTCCAACTGCAGATATGCCATAGAGTCTCCTCTTGCCAACGCTAGCTCGCTAAGGCTTTGGATACGAGACAACTCGTTCGCAAAATCGCCATTTGTTTTACCAGAGATAAAACTCAATAGATAATCAACTGAATCGATTTCCCCGATTTTTAAATACATGATGGCAGATTCTGTATAGAACAACGTATTGATATCTTCTTGCCGTCCCAAAGATAAAATTTCCTGAACCAGTGGCCTTGATTCATGATACCTGCCATAGTAATTATACATTGAAATCAGATTCTGCTCACATGCGATGATACTTGCGGTGTCATGAAGGTCTCTCGCAATGTCCCTTGCCTGCATCAACATCTGCTCAGCTTTTTGGCTTTGCTTTAGCCTGTATAGGGAACCGAGATTAATCATACATTTGAGCCGAATGACTTGATAGTCAGTATGATTCAGGCACTCCAATGCTTCCTCATACTTATTGACATCTTTACCATCCATTGCGTAATAGTCACGGTAAAGTGCACCCATCCTCATCTTGACATATCCCAGGTTAAAGTAGTCGTCGGGGGCGGCGGTGGCTTCGGCGTGCTTGTAGTAGTACATGGCACTGTCGGGGTGGCCCAGTTCGTCCATGACGGCGCCCTTGTAGATATAGGCGCGGGTGAGTTTCTCGCGCTCGCCGCTGTGGGCGCGGTAATAGGCGAGGGCGCGGTTGATGCCGCTGTCGCTGGTGGCCGTGATGTAGCAGCGGTAGCGGGCCTGGGTGAGCAGCAGGTCACGGTAGGCACGGTCACCCTCATTGGTCAGGCTGTCGATGGGCAGTGCCTCGATGAGCGCCAGGGCGCTGTCAGGGGCAGGCTGCATGAGGCTGTCGGCCGCCATGAGCCGCGCGTCATAGCGGTGCGCACCACTGCACCCCATGACCACCGCCACAAGCACTGCTGCTAATATCAATATGACCAGCGGCAACCGTTTCATGCCAATTTAGTTTCATCCAATAGGCAACGACCCCAGGACTTTAGATGTCGGGGAACTTGAGGGCGGCGATCTGCATCATGCGTGAGATGTCGAAGTAGAAGCCCTC
>JAEEGJ010007986.1_pt1 | contig 29581 bp, 18 predicted proteins | sample 8958761 | NCBI WGS metagenome assembly JAEEGJ01 (sample SAMN16246546, study PRJNA631951) | gut metagenome | biome: gut microbiome; feature: rumen; material: RS-attached | host: Bos | place: Iran: Karaj | collected 2018-10
TAAGGATAATGTTCTTCTTAACCTCTGGATTTCTGAGGTCCAAGTAACGGTATTTGAGTCTTGCAGTCTCGTCTGCCTCTCTTGAGTGGTTGATCTCAAAAGGAAGCTCGTTGTAACGGCATCTGCCAAGAACTGTGATAGTCTCAGGAACAACCTCGATATCACCGGTTGCCTGCTTGGGGTTCTTGGAGCTACGCTCTCTTACAACGCCCTTTACAGAAATAGTTGACTCCTTATTGATGGCCTTTGCAGTCTTGACCATCTCTTCTGTCTCAAGAACAATCTGTGTTGTGCCATAGAAGTCACGAAGGACAACGAATCCAAGTCCTGATCCAACTTCACGCATATTCTCAAGCCAGCCTACAAGAGTAACACTCTCGCCAACATTAGATATACGCAGCTCACCACAATTATGTGTACGTGATTGCATCATAGTATCTACTCCATTTCTATTAATATACTCCACAATCCACATGACAATGACATCCACCGTCACTCCGATGGCACTTTGTGCCAAATCGTTCCTTGTGTATGCCACTTATCATGTGTCTTGCTCATCTCATACTAATAATTACAAAATAAAAATGTGCGTGATACTGAAAAATCTTCAATATCACGCACAACATTTTAAATCATACTCTGTATAGTTTCAAGACTATTTTCATTTAACCTTATTGCCGCCCCACTCAACTACTGTAAAGCCACCTCTTGATGGAGACTCAAGATACTGTGGATTGATCTTGATGTACTTATCTGTAGGATACCAGGCCATGAATACGCGGATCATAGTATCAGGAGCAGGTGTTACTGACAACTTGGCGTTATTGTTATAGGTTGTATCCTGGAAGCTGATGAGGTTATATGGATTCTTTTCCATCATTGGAAGCCAGAACTCTATAAACTCTGCTCTCTCCGCTTCATTCAGTCCCAGAACTGTAAGCTTATCTTCAAGGAAGCTCTTGGTATCTTCGCCCTTAACACAAAAGCCTGAGTAAAAATCATAGGAATAATTTGGATCGCCTTCCCAGAACAGATAGTCATAGGTCTTACCTTCAAAGGTAATCTTGCCGTCCCTATTCGCTGTAACATTCCAGGTCTTATCCGCATTGAACTCCGGGATCAGATCAACCAGGTTACCGTTATAATCAAGGCTTACTGAAATCTCTGTATTATCTTCTAGAGGATACAGGTAAATTACAGGCTTGAGATCCTGTCCTTCCTGTGCACCATTATGAGCCCCAGCACCTGTGCATCCCACAATTGCTGTCATCATTATAGACAAAAAAATACCAACAATCGCCTTTTTGTTCATAAACAAACCCTCCAAAAGTTGTTCCCTGAAAATAGACATAACAACTTTATACTACTATTATACGCCTATTTCCCCGATAAGTATTGCTAGTTTATGAACAATAAATTACATTTTTATGACTTAAACGTTTATCCTCGCTAGATTACATGCGGTTTTCATAGTCTTAGTCCAGCTTGAGCAGCATTTTTAGTACTCTTTCTGCACTTGTCTCAAGATCTTTTCTCTTAAGAGCCTTCTTATCAATGGCCTCAAGGAGCTGTTCTGTGTAGCCGCAGCCCATCTTGATATCATTGCCAGCAAGTACTTCTTTGTAGTGCTCACCAAAGCCCCACCAGTCACTTACTACAACGCCTTCAAAGCCCCATTCATCACGCAGGATTCCTGTGAGAAGGTCATAAGACTCGGAAGCCCTCTGTCCATTAACAACGTTGTAAGAAGACATGATGCTCCAAGGCTCAGCCTCTTTGACAATGATCTCGAACGCCTTAAGATAAATCTCTCTTATAGCACGCTCAGATGCTCTTGAATCACTGGCCTTTCTGTTAGATTCCTTGTTGTTGAGAGCAAAATGTTTAGGTGTAGCAATGATGTTGTTACTCTGTATACCGCGAACCATAGCTGCTGCCTGCTTTCCTGCAAGGAATGGATCTTCTGAGTAGTACTCAAAGTTTCTACCGCAAAGTGGACTTCTGTGAATATTCACAGCAGGGGTAAGCCAAGCTGCAAAGTTGCACTCTTTGGCCTCTGCTCCGCCTGCCACGCCAACTTCATAGCAGATATCCTCATTCCAGGTGCATGCAAGAAGTGTTGAACATGGGAAAGCTGTGGTAACTACGCCAACTTCCGGAGCAATTCTGACGCCGGCTGGTCCATCGCAGGTCTGAGCTGAAGGAACGCCAACCTCTGGGAGATTGCCATAGCCAAAGGTATTAGCCATACCAACGTTAGGCTGTCCACCCAGAAGATTTCCAAGCTGCTCGTTAGAGAGCTGCTTCATGAAGTCTTCGAGTGTGATCTTGCACTCAGCTACCTCAATGAATTTCTTAGGATCACCTTCCTTAGGAGGTAAAAAGAGCTGGAATCTCTCCTGTGGTCTTACTACCGGAGTCTTAAGCACGTCATGCTCTATCTTATCTTTCCAATTCTTTGGTCTTGGGAAAATAGTTTCATAAGTATCAACCGGCTTAAGCTGTGGAAGCTCTTCAAAGCTTCCATCCGCAAGCATTCTCTTTTTAAGTGATGTTGGAACAAGTCTGTTCTTAACCTGCTCTATCACAACATTTTTCTTAAGCTCGTATGTATAATCAAGTTCCTTAACGTCTCTTACAGATGTACCAAGGAAGAATTTATATTCGCCCTTTTCAAGTATCCATGCTGCCTTTTTAACCTTGCCAAGATCGTCGTAGGAAGTCATATCCTCAACGCAGAGAGCTATAGTAACGCGCTGACTCTCGCCTGGCTGCAAAAAACGTGTCTTAACATAGCCACCAAGTACTTTAGAAGGCTTACCAAGCTTACCCTGTGGAGCACTGTAGTAGAGCTGCACTACTTCTTTTCCTGCAATCTTACCAATGTTGGTGACATTAGCAGATACTACGATTGCATCAGGAAGCTCGCTCGTTTCCTTGCTGCCCTCCGCTTCGATCGTCATAGCTTCTGCCTTACAATCTTCTACAGCAAATGTTGTATATGAAAGTCCATATCCAAACGGGTAGTTGACCTTACTAGCTGCCCCTGGGATTGTCTCAAAATAGCGATATCCTACATAGATATCCTCTGTGTAATCAACGTAGTCGTCATTCTCGTGGAAGCCATCTGTTGAAGGATAGTCCTCAAGTCTTGCAGCAAAGGTATCTGAAAGCTTACCTGAAGGATTGACCTTACCAAGAAGGATCTTGGCTGCTGCGAGTCCGCCTTCTATTCCGCCCTGCCACGCCATAAGAACTGATGAGATATCATCATCGTCCTTAAACCATGTAGTATCTACAACTCCTCCTACATTCATCACAACAATCACGTTTGCAAAGTTCTCTTTTACCTGCCTTACCATCTTCTTCTCAGCATTTGTGAGATAGAAATCGCCATGGTCAAAGATCTTGTTGCCCTGTTCTACAAGCTCCTTGGCTTCGCACCTGATCTCTCGGTCTACTCCTGCAACCTTTCTATCCCAGCCTTCTCCAGAGAATCTGCTGATAGAGATGATTGCAGTATCTGCATAAGCTGCTGCATCTGCAAGAATATCTTCCGGAAGAGCCGGCTCTTTTACCATACCTGGTGCAATTCCAAGTCTGTACTGGTCTGCTACATATTCCTGATAGAATCTGACAGATTTGTCGTAAATTGAAATGTCTGATGTGTACTGAGAAAGGCCTTCGTAGAGGTTTCTGATGTATGGAACGGTAACATCTCCGCTACCACCGCCGCCTTTTACATAGTCAAATACTCCCTTTCCAAAGAGGGCTACTCTTGTGCCCTTTCTGATAGGAAGAACGTTTCTGTCATTCTTGAGAAGTACCATTCCCTCACATGCTGCCTCACATGAAAGGTCAATGTGCTTCTGACTCGCTGTAACCCTTTCACCATTCTCTCCAAGCGGAAGATTTGGTGTGTATTTGATTCTTGCCCATTTCTCCATGAAATCACCTCTCTAATTCTATGTTATAAATTTCGTAGTTTCCTAATTGAACGATAATAATGGGACAACAAATTCATATACGTCCCAACAGTTTCATGCTAGCACATGGTCAATTTTTTAACAATGAATTATTCTTAGATTTTATATGTATTTTATGATACCATCGGTGCCAAATCTGTGTTAAAGTAATATTGCATATAGAATAGTTTCCGGCGATTCTTTTGCCATAATCTATTAGTATGCAGATTGTAATTCGTATTCATTTCCACTATCCGGAATGAATAAATCTCCGAAAGAAAGGAAGGTGGTTTTAATGAAGTCAGATTCACATATATGCAGTAGCGATTCTGCTCCTGGTCGAAGTACCAAGCATCAAACCACCAACTTAATAAAAGGAGATTATTACAATGGAATTACAAGAAGAAGAGAAGACAACCGCTGAAATTCTGCAAGAGCTTCTTGAATCCAGGAAATACACTCTGCTTCGCCAGACCATCTCAGAGATGAATACAACAGATATCGCTGCTGCTATGAGTGAGATGGAGGACGAGGATTCTCTTAAAATGTTCAGAATCCTGCCCAAGGATATGGCTGCCGATGTATTTGCTGATCTGGAACTGGATAACCAGCAATATATTATCCGTTCACTGTCAGACCGAGAAGCATCCAACATTATTGACAATCTGATGGCCGATGATGCTACTGACCTTTTGGAGGAAATGCCTGCCAGCGTAGTTAAGCGTATTTTGGCCAATGCAAGCCCAGAGACAAGGGCTGATATCAACCATCTGCTTCAGTACCCTGAAGATTCCGCCGGCAGTATCATGACTGTGGAGTACGTGGACCTTCGTGAGGATATGACTGTATCAGATGCTATTGAGCGTATCCGTAAAAAAGGCGTTGATTCCGAGACTATCAACATCTGCTATGTAGTTACCAGACAGAAAATTCTGGTAGGAACTGTAGCACTCAGATACCTGCTCATCATGAAGCCTGATGAGATAATCGGTGACATCATGAATACCAATGTCATCAGCATCAACACCATGACTGACCAGGAAGAAGCTGCCCGAATGTTCCAGAAATACGGATTTACTGCCATGCCTGTAGTAGACAACGAAACCCGTATGGTTGGTATCATCACCATCGATGACGTAGTGGACATCATGGAAGAAGAGGCTACCGAGGATATCGAGAAGATGGCTGCTATCGTGCCATCTGACAAGCCATATCCCAAGGTTGGTATTTTTGAGACCTACAAGAGCCGTATCCCATGGCTGTTATTCCTCATGATAAGTGCTACTTTCACAGGTGCCATTATCACTGGCTTTGAGGATGCCCTGTCAGCCTATGTTATCCTAACAGCTTATATCCCTATGCTGATGGATACAGGCGGTAATGCCGGTGGACAGGCAAGCGTTTCTATCATCCGTGCTCTTTCATTAAAAGAAATAGAGTTTACAGATCTTTTTAAAATCATCTGGAAAGAAATACGAGTTGCTGTACTGTGTGGTCTTACACTTTCAGTTGCAAACTTTGCCAAGCTCCTATTATTTGATAAGCTCGCACTTCCTGTAGCTGCAGTAATTTGCCTTACACTTCTCATAGTTGTACTTATTGCCAAGCTGGTTGGCTGCTGCCTTCCTATGCTGGCATCCAAGGTTGGCTTTGACCCGGCTGTTATGGCGAGTCCATTTATCACAACTATTGTCGATGCACTGTCACTACTTGTGTACTTCAACATTGCAACCAATATGCTTCACTTAGTCGCATAGAATCTATGTTTGAAGAGATTATTAAATGTATTATTATCGAAATTTCATAAATATTTAACAGTGAAATTAGATTATTTTACTATGATACTAAGCCTCCAGGGGGGATAATTATAGCGGTAGCTTCTATAATTATCAATCTTGGAGGTTTTAATTATGGCAAAAGAAACTAAGGATACTAAGAAAAAGAATGATATTTCATTCAAGAACAGCATAAAGACAAGACTTATTGCTGTTATGCTTCTTGTGGTAGCGATACCTCTTATAGTTTCACTTATCATAAGCTATATCTCATCAACAAACAAAGCTCTTGATGATGCTCAGACCGCCCTTGAGTGGCAGGCAAGATACATCTCTTCTGAGTATGCAGACATCATCAAACGAAATATTACTATCATACAATCCATTGCAACCAACCCTACTACTATCGTATATATGCAGGGCATTGCGGGAATTGAAGATCAGGTAATGATAGATATGTGCCAGGCTGGTGACGCCATCCTAAATGACGGAAATGTCATAGCCATAGCTGATGCCACAGGCATGCAGCTCGTCAAATCCAGCGGCAAACTTGTAGACGTTCATGAAAGAGAATATTTCCAGGAAGCCATGAAAGGAAATACCTACATTTCTAACGTTCTTGTCAGCACCTCTAACGGAACCAGAATCATCACTATGGCTACTCCTATCAAGGATGAAAACGGAAATGTTCTCGGCGAGGTTCAGAGAAACTACGACCTGGCAGAGCTCCATACCTTCCTTGCAAGTGAAACAGAAGATGCCTTTGTTGCTGATAGAAATAACATTATGGCAGCACATGCCAAAATGGAAATTAGTGCCGAAGAAGAATATGACCTTACAGGAGTTCCTTATCTTGAAGGCGACCAAGGAACTATTATAAACGACTCTTTTGGTGACAAGCTGATTATGTCCTGGTACAAAGACGAAACTACTGGATTTAAGGTAGTTGTATCCACTGATTATAACAAGGCAATGTCTTCTGCTAAGACAACTGCCACATTTACAGTAATCATTGGTCTTGTAATGCTATGCATCGCATCATTTATTTCTCTTATGATGGCAAACAGCTTTACAAATCCTGTAGCAGCTGTAAATGACTCTCTTTCCCAGCTGGCTGATGGACGGTTTGCTAAGATTGACAAATTCACTGCACGAAAAGATGAGTTCGGCACAATGGTCAACAGTACGAATACTGTTATAAACAAACTTGACGAAATCGTTAATAATATCAAAGCTTCAGCTAACAATGTAGAGAGCTCATCTAATGAGCTGTCCGACATGGCCAACCAGATTTCCCAGACTGCGGAAGATGTATCCAATGCCGTTCAGGAAATTGCTTCCGGAGCTACTCAGCAGGCTGATGAGATTCAGTCAGCTACAGAAAACGTAGGAAGTATCGGTGAAGCTGTTGTAGATGTCCAGAATTCTACTAATGACCTTGAGGGCCTTGCTGGTAGAATGCAGGAAGCATCCGAAGCATCCTCTGCTTCTCTTTCTAATCTGCAGGAGTCAAGTAATGAGATGACAGGCAAGATTGATGAAATTTCTGCCACTATCTCTGCTACACAGAATGCTGTCAGCAACATCAATGATAAGGTTGAAGGCATTGCTTCCATCGCTACACAGACAAATCTGTTGTCACTCAATGCCAGCATTGAGGCTGCAAGAGCTGGTGAGGCAGGAAAAGGCTTCTCTGTTGTTGCTGAAGAAATTGGTAAGCTTGCTGAAGATTCCAAGAACATGGCTGACGAGATCAGAAAAGAGATGGATGTTCTTCTTGATCAGTCTAAGGCCGCTGTTACAGCTGCAGAAGCAATCAAAGACAGTAACATCAACCAGCAGAGTGCTCTTGGCGAGACTCTCACAAGCGTAAACAGCATGCTGGAGGATATCGCATCTACAGTAGGCGGTGTACAGAGAATTTCCAGAGGCGCAAACACTTGCGAAACTTCCAAGAATGCTGTTGTTGATACAATGAGCGCTCTCTCCGCTATCTCCGAAGAAAACGCTGCGTCCAGTGAAGAGACCGGAGCTTCTATGGAAGAGCTCTCTGCAACAGTTACAACTCTTGCCGGTTCTGCTAACAACCTGAAAGAAATCGCTGCGAAGCTCAATGAAGATATGAGTTTCTTCAAATAATATTAAGCCCTTGTTCATTCAGTATTGATATTGAATGTTCACACACATAGAAAAGAGGCCGCGTACCTATCATTTGCGGATGGTGCGTAGCCTCTTTTCACATTAATATTTATTAAGTTATGTTCTTACTTCGTATATCTATATACTCGTGTTTCAAAAGGTCGAAAATATCCTTTTCGAAGCTCTATTTCGCTCAGCTCCTGCTCAATATGGTCGAACACTCCATTATATGATACAGGCTCTTTTGGATAGTTACACAGTACTAGCTCGCCATGCTTACCCGCAAATTTTGGAGGTTTATGAGCTTTAACAGGAAATCTTGAAAACGAGCATATTATCAGATAACTCTCCCCATCAAGGCTTCTTTCGTACATGTAAATACTTTTATCCTTGGGGAAATGCTCTGTGTAAGTGCCGTAAATAAGGGTCTTGGAATTCTTACGAAGTGCCAGGCATTTCCTGTAGAAATTCAGGATGCTGTTCTCGTCCTCATCTTCTTTTTTGACATTAACTCTCTTATAATTGGGGTTCACGTAGAACCAGGGCTTAACTGTAGAGAAGCCTGCATTCTCGGTATCATCCCATTGTACAGGGGTTCTGGAAGAATCACGGCTGGACAAATGGATTCTGTGAAGTCGTCTCTCCGGATCCTCCTTGAGATGATAGGTGTTATAGTTAGTAATTGAGGAAACATCCACGTACTGGTCAATTGACATGAGTTTAATATTAGTCATGCCAATCTCCTGTCCCTGGTAAATAAATGGTGTTCCCTGCTGGAATATGTAGCTTGCAGCCAGCATAGTTCCACTCTCTCGCCAGAAATGCTCACTTCCATATCTGCTGATAATGCGGGGATGATCATGATTTTCAAGATACAACGCATTCCATCCCTTACCAGCAAGAGCATACTGCCACTTAGTAAAGGCCTTCTTGAGCTTAACAAGAGAAAAAGGCCTGTGAATATATTCTGTATACAGGCAATCTGCCATCATATGGTCAAAAGAAAACATCATATCAAGAGACTTGGTTGGCCCAGTTAAATATTTCATGGCAGACTTGACCGTAGTCATTGGCCCCTCTCCCAGTTGGAAGCAGTCATATTCATCGCAGACCTTACGAAATTCAGCCAGATACTCATGAATATGCGGACCATCTTTGTAATAGGGCATTCCATTTACTGCCGGTAAAAAAGGAATTCCATTGGGAAGTCCTTCTTTTTTGGAAATGAAGTTAATGACATCTTCCCTAAAGCCATCGACACCCATATCCAGCCAGAAGCGCATAATATCTTTTACCTCCTGACGAACCTTGGGATTATCCATGTTAAGGTCAGGTTGCTTCTTGGCAAAAATGTGAAGGTAGTACTGACCTCTTTCACAGTCATACTCCCATGCTTTGCCTTCAAATAGACTATCCCAGTTATTAGGCTCATCGCGCCAGATATAATAATCACTGTAGGGATTGTCCTTGCCCTTACGACTCTCTTTAAACCATGGGTGCTCGTCAGAGGTATGGTTAACTACCAGGTCCATGATGACCTTAAGGCCAAGGGCATGAGCTCTTTTGAGCACCTTCTGAAACTGTGCAAGGTCTCCAAAGTCAGGATGAATGTCTCTATAATCAGAGATATCGTAGCCAAAATCTGCATTCGGAGACGGATATATTGGTGAAAACCAGATTCCATCTACTCCAAGGCTCTTGACATACTCAAGCTTATCATAGACGCCATATAGGTCTCCTATTCCATCACCGTTACCATCTGCAAAGCTCCTCACCCAAATCTGGTAGAAGCTCATTTCCTTATACCAGTCGCGAGTTCTATCTTCTTCCATAACAATAATCTCCGATCATCTGTTAAAAGAATCAATTATCGTCATACTTGTCATCAGAGTAGTCCTCTGAGAATAAATCCTTTACCTTATCCCTGAATTCCTGATAGTTCTCTACCATTCCATCTTTGAAATCATTGTAGCTTTCTTTTACTTCATCTCTTAAGTCAAAATAACTCTCACGAACATCAGCCCTGATTTCTCTTGGCATATCCACAAATACTCTCTGGGTGCCGTTTAAGATAGTTGCTGCTGAATTCATGAGATACTCAAAGCTCTGATGCTTCCTTACTCCGAGCTCTCCCTCTTTTACCATCTCTCTGATTTCTTTGTATCTGTCATAGGCAAGTCTTGTGGCCTGATCCCAGGAAATGTAGATTTCATCCATTGCATTCTGACCAACCTGATGAATACGTCCCAGATCACCTGAGATTTCCTCAAGAAGCTGCGCCATAGACTGAGGATTTTCTTCTATGAGATAGCCGTTCCTATCGTGTGTTATGCCCTCTGCAGCGCAGGAACCCTTTATGAGAACACTGGCAAGTCCGCAGGCTGCAGCCTCTCTGACTACAATGCCGTTAGTATCATAAGTTGAAGGAAAAAGAAACAGGTCCGCCCTTGTGTTCCAGGCCCTAAGCTTTTCTCTGTCGTGGATCGGTCCGGTAAATATGACCTTATTCTCAATTCCATAGGACTGAACCAGCGCCTTCATTTCTTCCTCATCAGCGCCGCCACCGATGAATACCATCCTGAAATCCATACCCTTTTGGCTTAAGATATTCATGGCTTCAATGATGATTGGAAGTCCCTTATACTTCATAAGTCTTCCAACAAAAAGATATAGCGGAATTCCTTCAGGAATGTCGTAGGAATTATTTAGTTCTTTTACCATGTCATCAGTAGCTCGGCCTCGCGGAAAATCTACGCCATTAGGCATAACCCTGTATTCGCCCTGATATCCAAGGGAGCGAAGGTTCTCACCTGCGCCTTCTGATACTACCCAGACATCGTCGCAGGCCTCAATATTGCTGACCATAGCTTTGATGGCTTCTTTCTTGAGAATGCCTTCACCAACAGCTCTGGCGATATCCACATCAAACTTGGTGTGGTAGGTAAACACAATTGGTGCTCCTGTTTCACGGCGCAGTATCCTGGCCATGATCGTAGAAGCAGCCGGACAATGAGTGTGGATAATATCAGGCTTAAGCTCTGCCATCTGGGCAATTTCCCTTATGGCAAGAGGATAGCCGGTACGATAGCCCTTAACGAAATCTGTGGTGTCAAAGCTAGGGTAAGCCACAACTTTATAGGGATAGCCTTCGTAATCTGCATCGGGATATTCGGGCGTTCCGACAATGACATTTGCCTCAAGCTCATTTTTCAGTATATTTCCGTAGTTCATAACGACATTGGCAACGCCGTCAATGATTGGTGGAAAAGAATCATTTAGTAAGCATATGTTCATGTTCTGTAGCCTCCATTATCAAAGTCCTATGTATTTGCGTCTGAGATACAAGCCAAGAATAAAGACCCCTATAGTTTCAACAAGATGGAAAATAACTGATGTCCATACAATTCCTACGCTGTAGCCTCCAACAGTGACAGTATGCATTCCCAGCAGCACAAAGGACAGCAAAAAGAAGGTCATCAAAATCATTGTGATAACCTTGATCAGCTTGTCGTTTAGAAATATTCCGGTCATCATACTTCCCAGTAAAAGAGCTATGAGAAGACCTATATATTTAAATCCATGGGTATTGTTGTAGATAGCGACAAAATCCTCGTTAGAGGTCATGCCACTACTAAAGTCAAAGAGATCTGATATGAATCTACTGTAGACAAGCGAGCAGATATCATAGACCATGCGAACTGCGATCAGAATCGCTCCCCAGAGCTCGAGAAGCTTGGCGATGGAATCTCCAGTAAGAGCCGGGACTTTACTGCCCAGAGTCTCCTGCTGAAGGACAGCCATTTTGAGTCTGTCTGATTCCTCCACCACAGAAAGAGCGCTCTTTAGCTTATCAAAAGCGCCTATAAAAACAAATGCCATGAGAATGACCTGAATAGCAGCAACTGCAATCTGTCCAGCCATGATAGTTGAATTAGCTATATCAGGCTGTTCCGCATTGGCGCTTCGAACCATTCTCCTTATTATCAACAAAGCAAAATTTGCACAGACATGTATTCCTGCCGCCCAGAAAAGTGAATTCGACAGGTAATGCTCTTTTCTATTGACGTACACTTATGTGTCCCCCTCACATATGAATGTAATAAGTGCTTGATTATATGTTGTATCCGTTACTGCTCAGGCCTTAATTGCCCACCTCATCTTGGTTGATTTACTGCGGGGATTAACCCTGCACTCCTCAGCCGAAGGCCTTGTGACATCTTCTGAAATGTCACTATATATGCCAGCTTTTTTGAGCTCTTTAAAAGACTTTTTGACGAGTCTGTCCTCACCTGAATGGAAGGTCAGGATTGCAACTCTTGCTCCTGGTTTGAGGATATTCGGAAGCTTTTCAAGGAATGTGTATAGTACTTCAAACTCGCTGTTAACGTCTATTCTAAGAGCCTGGAAAACTCTGGCACAGCTCTTTTTGATGGCCTGATCCTTTTCCTCCTTGGGAACCTTCCAAAGAGCAGTCTCTATAGCCTGCCTGAGAGCTGTTGTGGTGTCCATGGGATCACCTTTTTTCATAAGATTAAAGACCTTGTCTGCTATCTCCTCTGCATAGGGCTCATCTGAGTTTTCCACAAGCATCCCTACGAATTCATCTCTTGTGATGTTGTGGAGCCTTTCTGCTGCTGATTCCCCGTGCTCAGGATCAAGTCTAAGGTCAAGAGGTCCGTCTATCTTGTAGGAAAAGCCTCTGCTGGGATCATCAATCTGCATTGATGAAACGCCAAGGTCAGCAAGGACAAAATCAAACTTACCTGCTTCTGCTGCCACCTGATCGATATTGGCAAAATTGGTGAGTCTGAATCTAAAGATATTCTCATCAAAGCCTGCGTTTCTGAGGCGCTCTATTGTCTTCTTGGATTCTATAGGATCTACGTCAAGACCGTAGACACAGCCTTTTCCCTGTAGCTGTTCCAGCATCTTTCTGGTATGGCCGCCATAGCCAAGAGTACAGTCAAGTCCCTGCTCGCCTGGCTGTATTTTAAGCACATCCAGTATTTCTTTTACCATGATGGAAATGTGCATTCCTGCTGGTGTTGAGCCCTTGGAAATAACGTGCGCCACTGTATCTGCGTACTTCTCCGGATTCTGTTCTTTATATTTTTCTTCAAATTTACGAGGGTACTTACCTGAGTAGTGGACCCTGCGCTTATGCTGCTTTTCTTCCAAATCTGTGATTCCCTTTTTTGTATTTTATTATGTGTTCTGTCTATTACCTATTTTCTATGGAGTGATATTATTCAATATCTGAATTTGTCTGCCTCATATATCAGTTTAGCACAAATACGAGTTGTAAATGTAGCAATAATCCTTACTGCAAAATGAGCTGTAGACTAATGCTACAGCTCATATTTCGATTTCTTTCTATTGATCTCACTTATGTAGGCCGCTGTTATCATGCCCGATGGAAGGGCAATTACCGCTACTCCCATAAGAGCCGATACCATTGTGATAAGGCGTCCTACGTCTGTTGTCGGGTAGATATCGCCGTAGCCTATGGTTGTTATGGAAATCGTCGCCCAATACACGGCATCAAAGAAGTTTTCAAAAAGCTGCGGCTCCAGCTGGAATATCAGCATAGCGGAAACGAATATGTAGAGTATTATCAGGATTAGTACCGCCAGAAGCTGCTTTTTTACCTTCCTAAGGACATTGGCTATGACAACCGCTGTCTTAGAATATCTGATGAGCTTTAATACTCTGAATATCCTAAAGAGTCGAAGGAGCCCGATAGCTGATGTGACTGGGGAAAAGAGATAAATAATTGGGATAATTGATAACAGGTCGAATATGGCAAGAGGCGTTAATATATAAGCAATGTATGCCCTGACACTCTTGTAGCCCATCTTGTAGTCCGCTGTGCAAACTCTGGCAACATAATCTATGACAAAAATGATTGTCGTAAGGATCTCAATCCAGAATGTATAGGTGTTATCTGATTTTAAGGTCAACGGGATAAGACCTACAATTACTGCAACTGTCATGAGCAGGTCATAGGCTCTGCTAGAATTATCACCAATACTGGAAACTTCAATTACTTCATAAACTCTTTTCTTAAAAACCTTTTCCATAGGCCACCTCAAAAGTTCCCTGAAACAAATGCAAGAATTCCAAGAACAACTAAAACAATGCTGAGAATCCTGCATAATGAGACGAAGATAGCTGAATAAAGGCCTATTCTAGACGTATGTACGCCAGTATCCGATATGAAGATATCTTTTTCCCTGTCTTTTCCCATGTGTAAACCTCATCATTTATGAAAAGAAAAACGGCAGATGGTATTGTTGTTATCATTATACCATCTGCCGCATTTATTCATCCTAAAAAACATATAAAATCTCGACAATGTCGCAATTCATAAACAATTCACTTCGCAAGACCAATCATTTAGCCAGCTCCCAGAATGCTACTGCGCTGCAAGCTGCAACATTGAGCGAATCAACGCCGTGAGCCATAGGAATCTTGACACACCAGTCACAGGCGCTGATGGTTTCCGGAAGAAGTCCGTCCCCTTCTGCTCCGAGGAATATCGCAAGTTTATCTGCTTCCTTGAGTTCCTCGGCGTTTATGTCTAAGGTGTCATTTCTAAGAGCCAGAGCAACTGTCTTAAAGCCAAGCTTCTGTAAGGTGCTGATCTCTTCGCCTTCTGGAAGGAAAGTCCATGGCACCTGGAATACTGTTCCCATGCTGACTCTGGCAGCTCGCCTGTATAAAGGATCAGTACATCCGCTTGTAAAAAGAACTGCATCCATGCCAAGGGCTGCTGCGCTTCTGACTATTGCTCCAAGATTTGTCGGGTTAGTAACGTTTTCAAGAATTGCTATGCGGCGGGCGTTAGCTATGGTCTGCGCTACTGTCGGAAGTTCTTTTCTCTTCATGGCACATAGTACGCCTCGAGTTAAATGAAAGCCTGTGATTTTGGTAAGGACGGAAGAATCGGCGATATATATAGGTATCTGAGACGAATCATCAGTTGCTATACTGTTTGAAGTATTAGTTGCGCTTATCCTTGATGATTTCTGGCACCTCTCGATTATCTCAGCTGCATCCTTCTGAGTCTGGCCCTTTTCAAGGAGCATTGAAATTGGTTCATATCCTGAATCAAGTGCACGTCCAATAACCTTGGGGCTCTCTGCTATAAAGATTCCAAGGTCTGGCTCATTTATGTGATATAGCTGGTTCTCTGAGAGCTGATGATATATGGACAGCTCCTGAGAATCCAGATCAGTTACTTCGATAAAATTGTGGGACATTAGATGTGACTCCTAAAACTGATTGCTGGTTCTAAATATGCTTATAGCATATACCATCATATACATTTTCTTAATGGATTACCACAGGCAGTGTATGCGGCTGTGTTTCTTCGACAAGAGACTTTTCCCTTGCAACCGGTCTGAACTCGAAGCCTTCTTCGTCGATATCTCTTGTGAATACTGGTGTTCCATCCCCCGCAAGGAAAGCCTTTATATAATCCTGAATTGTTTCAAGCTTGTATGGGAAGCTCATTGCACCCATGTGTTTCTGAGTAAGGTGATGTATATCTGAACCGCCGCTCATAATAAAGTTATGCTCAAGGCAGTACTGATATCCTAGGCCATTCTGCCAGTCTGGATTCTCAGCGTTGAAACACTCTACGCCATCCACATCGTTTGGAGCGAGATGAATTGTACTAAGATATCCTCTTTCTCTGTATGGATGCGCCTGAACCATGATTCCGCCCACTGCTCTTACTGCTTCATGCAGCTCTTTTCTCGTCATGTCCATGATCTGCGGGTTATCAAGAAGCCACTTCTTGTCTACTCCATAGAGAAGATATTCATCTCCTGTAAATGCAAACTCAACTCCAAAGAAGACCTTAAAGGCTGTACCTTTTGCTGCTTCCAGCGCATGCTCATAGCCCTTGCAATAGAGCTCAACTTTCTCCTCCCAGGGAAGATGCCTTGGCACTGCGCTGTTTCCATTGAAAAAGTGATCCGTTACAATGATTCCGCTATAGCCAATCTTCTTCATGTGCTCTATATACTCTTTTCCCGGAGTATCAGAGCAGGCGCTGCCTTCAATTGTATGTAAATGCGTTTCGTATAAGTAAGCCATGTTGTTCCTCTTATGTCTGTATCTTGTGCTTATATCTTATGTATGTGTTTTATTCTTCTGACTTGCTAGTCATGCTTTTAGCATATCTTGCATGTCTCGCATATCTTACATGTCTTGCATGTCTTGCATGTCTTGCATGTCTTGCATGTCTACATCATTGTATAACCTAGCATTGAACATAACAATTGTTTATGGTAATTCTTTTTTACATAAGATACTGTTCAATCATAGACTTTATTATATTTGAACTGAGGGCATGTTGCGAAGTCTCAAATGTCATTATCAGCTTTTTTCCTGGATAATATCCGCTATTCTCATAGGCCTCTATCTTGGCTATATTCTTGTTAGCATAGGCTATGTTATCCATCATCCCAAAATGTTCCCAAATATATTCCTGCCTTGTCCGTATATTGAGGCATGTGAAATCTGGTCTTACTTGGCCAATATTCTTTAGATTGATAGGATATTCGTAGCGGTAAGGAACCCCTCTTTGTTCCAGCATATTGGCAATGATCAGCTCGGATTTGGATCTTACTTTCACACCATTATTTGAATAGAAAACATTAACATCAGATATCGGCATAGATTCGTATTCAACCTTCTGCCAACGTGCTGCAAACTGCCTGTCAGGCAAAAACAATGGTGTTACAATTGCCTGTTTTCCTGGATTTAAGGCTTCAAACACGTTTACTACTGATCCCTGTTTAAGAACCTCTATATATTCAGACGCTATCTTGAGTTCTTTTTTCGCAGCCTCTACTAATTTTGCGTCATATTCCCGTTGTGCTATTCTGGCAGCGACCTCCCGTTGACTTTTCGATAGATACTTTCCATTTGTATCTTTGGGATCACTCCTCAGGAAATATTGATATGAATTCTTTCTTTTCTGAACTCGTAGCTTTCCTTCCACTGGTTGCTGCAGACTTGCTGTTTTATTACGTATAATTTTTTCTAATTGCTCCATTCTCTTGATAACAGCTTGAAGCGTTCCATCACACCAGTTATACTCATCAAATTTAGTTTTCATATAAAACTCCTTAATATGCATCGTTTTATATGTCTCCCGAGCTTCAATTATGACCCCGCAGCTATAAGTCCTGTCCCTTTCTTGGATTATATAGGTCTTTCCACCTTATATACACTTAGCAATTTAGTATAAATCTCTCTAAATCTGTCATTTTATGTGTTTTTTAAACTTTTCCATTATGTCAAAAGACATATAAAAAGCTGGTACAAGTCGCACTTATAGCTTTAAACAATTTTTTATCTACAAAAGAGCATATAAAACTTGATTAAATGGATATTTTTTAGCTGTCCCAGAAAGGACAGCTATTTCAAAATGAACTTTGAAAAAGATTATCTTGAAATACAAATGAAACTATATAATACCCTACAAAAATTGTAAAGATATTTCCATGATGTTAATAGGAATTTCTATGATGTTAATAGAAAAGACAGAGCATATCCCGCAAATTCAGAACAGCTCTGTCTTTAAATAGCTCTATTATTATCTCTTAATACAATCTGGGATTTGGATATCACTTTTGCTATCGAAGTTTACATCCCAGGTTTCACCTGATATTTCCTCATCCATTACAAATTCGTATATCCCATCAGATACTCATCAACTTCTCTAGCACAGGCTCTGCCTTCGGCGATAGCCCAAACTACTAGAGACTGGCCGCGGTGCATATCACCTGCTGAGAAAATCTTGGTATCAGGAATGTGATAACCGCCATCTTCTGTAACTACAGTGCCTCTAGGGCTTCTCTTAACAGAAAATGCATCTGCAGAATAGTCCTCACAGCCTATAAAACCAGCTGCGATGAGGAGAAGGTCACACTTAAGAGTCTTCTCTGAGCCGACAACTTCTGTCAGCTTGCCGTCCTTGAAAGCAACCTTAACAGTTTCTATCTGCTTGATATGACCCTTCTTGTCTGTAGTAACGCTCTTAACAGTGGTCTCATATACTCTTGGATCAGAACCAAAGAGGAATATTGCTTCCTCGTGGCCATAATCTGTCTTGAGAACCTTAGGCCATTCTGGCCAAGGATTAGAAGCCGATCTCTCTACAGGAGGCTTAGGCATCATCTCAAGAGCTGTTACACTCTTAGCTCCATGTCTTATGACTGTTCCAATACAGTCATTACCTGTATCACCGCCTCCGACAATAACAACGTTCTTGCCTGCTGCATCGATATATCCGCCGTGTTTTTTGAGAGACTCAGCAGATTTATCCGGTGCATCCTTTCCAGCATCAGCACTATCAACCATATCCATAAGGGCTTTGGTTGTCTGTGTCAGGAAATCTACAGCATAGTATACGCCGCCAACCTTACCTGGCTCTGCTGCAGCAAGAGGTCTTGCCTTCTTAGCTCCGCAGCAGAGAACTACGGCATCAAACTCCTTAAGCAGACTCTCTGCAGTACATCCCGCTTCTTCCTTTTGTCCTTCGCCAGTCTTACCTTTAGACTTACAATCAACTCCTACACCAACATTTACACCGGTATGGAATACAACGCCCTCGTCCTCCATGAGCTTTCTGCGGCGTCTGATAACACTCTTATCAAGCTTCATGTTAGGAATTCCATACATGAGAAGTCCGCCGATCTCATCTTCTCTTTCAAAGACTTCTACGTTGTGACCTCTGTGGTTAAGTTCATCAGCTACTGCAAGTCCGGAAGGTCCGCTTCCTACAACAGCAACTCTTTTTCCACTTCTGATAGTCGGTACTACTGGCTGAATATAGCCGTTTGCATAAGCTGTCTCAACCAGGAATAATTCATTGTCATGAACAGTAACAGCGTCGCCGTACTGTCCACACATGCAGGCTTTTTCGCAGAGCGCAGGGCAAACACGTCCTGTAAACTCTGGGAAATTGCTGGTCTTGTGAAGTCTTGCAAAGGCATGTCTGTCATGTCCTCTGTATACTTCGTCATTCCACTCAGGAATCAGGTTGTGAAGTGGGCAACCTGTAAACATTCCTCCAAGATTCATTGCTGACTGACAGAATGGAACGCCGCAGTTCATACATCTTCCAGCCTGCTGTCTTCTCTCTTCTGTCATGAGCGTTGTGTGAAACTCATCAAAAGTCATTATTCTCTCAGCAGGAGGAACATCTCCGTTATTTTTTCTCTTATACTCAAGGAATCCTGTATCTTTTCCCATTTCTTTGTCCTCCTTACGCCAACTCTTTGAAAGCTTCCAGTACTGCTGTGTCGTGATCTATGCCCTGTTCCTCGAATCTACCGATAGCTGTGAGCATCTTCTGGTAGTCGTTAGGCACGATCTTCTTAAAGTCTGGAATGTAGCTGTCAAAGTTTGCAAGAATCTCTTTAGCAAATTCTGAATCTGTCTCTTTGACGTAATCTTCAAGGATTCCCTTGAGTTCTGCTATATCATACTTCTCTGTTACTTCGAAGAGAGAAGCCATATCTTTGTTCATACGAAGGTAAAGAGTGTGCTCTCTATCAAGAACATAAGCAATTCCTCCGCTCATACCGGCTGCAAAGTTCTTACCAGTCATTCCAAGGATAACTGCCCTGCCGCCTGTCATATACTCAAGTCCGTGATCACCGCAGCCTTCTGCAACTGCAACAGCTCCTGAATTACGAACGCAGAATCTCTCGCCTGCAACGCCGCATACATAAGCTTTACCAGCTGTTGCACCGTAAAGAGCAACGTTACCGATGATGATGTTCTCGTGAGCCTTGTAGGTTGCCTTCTTGGATGGTCTTACAATTACCTTACCTCCTGAAAGTCCCTTACCAAAGCCGTCATTAGCATCGCCGTAGAGTCTTAGTGTAACGCCCTTAGGAAGGAATGCGCCAAAGGACTGGCCACCGCCTCCGTGAGCTTCTACAACAACTGAATCGTCAGCAAGCTTATCCTGGAAATCTGCAGTTACCCTGCTACCAAGAAGTGTACCAAAGCTTCTGTCTGTACTTGATACATTGACCTTGATCTGTATGTTTCCTTCTGCGTCCTTTGAGTTCTTAGTAGCCTTGAATACCTTCTCATACTCAGGAATGAGTACCTTGGAATCAAGTGTCTTCTCAAGAGCAAAGTCGTAAACCTGCTTAGGATCAAAGTGATTATCTGTTCTCTCTACATATGCCCTATCAAGGATTCTGCTAAGGTCTGCTGCTTCCTTGCGCTTCTTGATATCCATATCGCTGCCTTCATAAGTCCTCATAACAAGGCGGTCAGTTCTGCCTACCATCTCGGCAATTGTTCTAAAGCCAAGCTGGCTCATGATCTCACGAAGCTCTCTTGCTACGAAGAGCATGAAGTTCATGACATGCTCAGGCTTACCCTTAAATCTTTTTCTGAGTTCCTCGTTCTGTGTAGCGATACCAACAGGACATGTATCCTTGTTGCAGACACGCATCATCATGCATCCCATACATACAAGTGGAGCTGTGGCAAAACCAAATTCCTCTGCGCCAAGGAGTGCTGCTATAGCAACATCTCTACCAGTCATGAGCTTACCATCAGTTTCAAGGACAACACGGCTTCTAAGGCCATTATCAAGAAGTGACTGATGCGCTTCACTCACACCAAGCTCCCAAGGAAGTCCTGCATGATGAACCGATGAAGATGGAGCTGCACCTGTTCCTCCGTCATAGCCTGATACGAGGATAACCTGTGCTCCAGCCTTGGCAACACCAGAAGCAATTGTTCCAACGCCTGCTTCTGATACAAGCTTAACTGAGATTCTTGCCTTGTCGTTAGCATTCTTGAGGTCGTAGATGAGCTGGGCAAGATCCTCGATTGAATAAATATCGTGATGAGGAGGTGGTGAAATAAGGGCTACACCTGGGGTTGAAAAACGAGTCTTGGCAACCCAAGGGTATACTTTTTTACCAGGAAGGTGTCCACCTTCTCCTGGCTTAGCGCCCTGTGCCATCTTGATCTGAATTTCCTTGGCACTAAGAAGATACTGGCTTGTAACACCAAATCTTCCTGAAGCCACCTGCTTAACTGCGCTATTCTTGTCAGTTCCAAAGCGGGCAATGTCCTCACCACCTTCACCGGTATTGGACTTGCCGCCAAGTCTGTTCATGGCGATAGCAAGGGTCTCATGCGCTTCCTTAGAGAGTGAACCATAGCTCATGGCACCTGTCTGGAATCTCTTAACGATCTCCTCTTCACTCTCAACCTCTTCGATTGGAACTGGCTCAGCAGCTGGTACAAATGATAAAAGAGCTCTCAGGGTGTGAGGTCTGTCCTCATCATCTACCATCTGGCTGTATTCTTTAAATCTGTCATAGTCGCCTTCTCTTACCGCTCTCTGAAGAGTAACGATAGTCTTAGGGCTATACATGTGGTCTTCCTTATCTTCACCGCTTCTAAGCGAATGGAAGCCGATGGAATCAAGTGTTGTATCTGTAGAAAGACCAAGTGGATCAAAGGCTCTGTTGTGTCTGTATTCCACATCCTGAGCGATCTCTTTGATTCCGATTCCGCCTACGCGACTTGTAGTTCCTGTAAAGTATTTATCCACAAGCTCTTTTGACAGACCGATTGCCTCAAAAATTCTTGCAGACTGATATGACTGCAATGTAGAAATACCCATCTTGGCTGCAATCTTGACTACGCCACCAAGAAGAGCCTTATTGTAATCTGCAATAGCTGTGTGGTAGTCCTTATCAAGGATTCCGATATCTATGAGTTCTGCGATACACTCCTGTGCAAGATAAGGGTGAATAGCACGTGCACCAAAGCCAAGGAGGGTAGCTATCTGATGAACGTCTCTAGGCTCACCACTTTCAAGGATAAGTGAAACCGCAGTACGTCTCTTGGTTCTGACAAGATGCTGCTCAACTGATGAAACTGCAAGGAGTGATGGAATTGGCATGTGGTTTTCATCAACGCCTCTGTCTGAAAGGATTATGATGTTCACGCCATCTGCAACTGCTCTGTCAACAGATACATCAAGCTGCTCGAGAGCTCTTTCAACAGGAGTATTCTTGTAGTAGAGAAGTGATATCTTTCTAACCTTAAAGCCTGGCTGATCCAGAGACTCAATCTTCATAAGGTCAACGCCAGTAAGGATTGGGTTATTGATCTCAAGCACTCGGCAGTTATCGCTCTTTTCCTCAAGGAGGTTACCATCAGATCCAATGTAAACTGTTGTGTCAGTTACAACCTTCTCTCTGAGTGAGTCGATCGGAGGATTAGTAACCTGGGCAAAGAGCTGCTTAAAGTAGCAGAACAGAGGCTGATGATGGAGTGACAGCATAGCAAGTGGCACGTCAGTTCCCATAGATACTGTTGGCTCAATTCCGTTTGTAGCCATTGGCATGATCTGGTTCTTGACGTCCTCATAGGAATAACCAAATACCTTGTAGAGCTTATCTCTCATGACCTGAGTATGTGTAGGTATCTTCTTGTTAGGAATGCTGAGCTTACCCAGGTGTAAAAGATATCTGTCAAGCCACTCGCCGTAGGGCTTTGCCTTGGAATATTTCTCTTTACACTCTTCATCTGAGATTATGCGGCCTTCCTTGGTATCAACAAGGAGCATATGTCCAGGTGAAAGACGTGACTTTTTAACAATATTCTCGTCAGGAATGTCCAGAACACCGACCTCAGAAGCGAGGATGAGCCTGTTATCCTTGGTGACATAGTATCTTGATGGACGCAGACCATTTCTATCAAGTGTGGCACCGAACACCTCACCATCAGTGAAAAGAACTGCTGCAGGGCCATCCCATGGTTCCATCATTGTTGCATAGTAGTGGTAGAAATCTTTTCTGTCCTGAGCCATGAAGTCGTTGTGCTTCCAAGGCTCTGGAATAGTAAGCATCATGGCAAGTGGAAGATCCATTCCATTCATGTACAGGAATTCAAGAGTGTTATCCAGCATAGCTGAGTCAGAACCTGATGAAGCTATAACAGGATATACCTTTCCAAGATCATCTCCGAACACATCTGAGGACATGGTCTCTTCACGAGCAAGCATTCTGTCGCTGTTACCACGAATAGTGTTGATCTCACCATTGTGTGCGATCATTCTATATGGATGAGCACGCTGCCAGGATGGTGTTGTATTAGTTGAGAAACGGCTATGCACCATGGCAATAGCTGTAACATAGTCTGGGGAAAGAAGGTCTGCATAGAAATTACGCAGCTGTCCTACCAGGAACATTCCTTTATAGACAATAGTCCTGGATGAAAAAGAGCATATATAAGTATCCTCAGAAGATTTCTCATACTCTCTCCTAAGGCAATAAAGTCGTCTGTCAAATTCTACTCCGCGCTGAACATTGGATGGTCTTTCTATAAAGCACTGAGCAATATAGGGCATGCAGTCTACTGCCACCTGTCCCAATATTTCGGGATGTGTTGGCACATCTCTCCAGCCAAGAACCTTCATGTTCTCTTTCTGGGCAATAACTTCCAGAAGCCTTTTTGCAAACATTCTCTTCATAGAATCCTGTGGCAAAAAGAACATTCCAATGCCGTAATCACCGGCACTTTTAAGCTTCATTCCTGACTTCTCAGCTTCTTTTTTAAAGAACTTGTGAGAAATCTGCACCAAAATACCAACGCCATCACCGACTTTGCCTGTGGCATCTTTACCAGCACGATGTTCAAGCTTCTCAACAATGCTAAGTGCATCGTCAAGAACCTTGTTATCGGCATTTCCATCTATGTTAATTACGGCGCCTATTCCGCAGGCGTCTCTCTCATTCAACCATGGTTCCATGTGGGTACTCCCCTTCCCGCAGCTTCGCTGCTAACTAAAGATATAGAATTATGGGGCGATAATTGTATTTGGATCCGCAATAATCGCCCCTAATCATTTATGATATTTACGCGGCACTCAGATTATCTAAGTGAGAACAGCATCTCTCCGTATGTTGGATAGCTAAGGTACTTCTCTGGAATAAGTGCCTCTGCCTCATCAGCGTACTTTCTAAGCTCGTCCATGTCTGCAAGGACTGTGCTCTCATAGTAACTTGCTGTCTCAAGAGCTTCTGTCATGCCCTCTGCCTTCTTGGTATCCTCGAAGAGCTTTGAAAGTGCCTTGCCCATCTCTGCGCTGGACTTATCAAGAGACTTAAGAACTCCCAGCTCAAGTGCACAGCAGTCTCCATCGAGAAGGCTCTTTTTCTGAACAATCTCTTTTGACAGATCTTTTTCATATGCTACAAGGCCTTCTGTTAAGTCTTTTCTGATCATCTCCTGCATTGTGAGAGACTCGATGTGAATTGACTTAGAATAGTTCTCAAGGAGGATCTCATATCTTGAGTAAATCTCTTCCTTGGTGAAAATACCGTGTCTTGTGAAAAGATCTATTGACTCATCGCTGATCCAGTATGGCATGCAATCCGGAAGAGCCTTAAGGTTTGGAAGGCCTCTCTTAGCAGCTTCCTCAACCCACTCGTCTGTATATCCGTTTCCGTTGAAAAGAACTCTCTTATGTGCAAGAAGTGTCTCTTTAAGAACTTCCTTTACCTTTTCTTTGAGCTCATCTCCGCTGTATGCTGAAAGCTTTGCATAGAGCTTTGCTACTTCTTCTGCAACTGCTGTGTTGAGAACGATATTAGCGTTTGCAACAGAAACTGATGAACCAGGCATTCTGAACTCGAACTTGTTACCAGTGAAAGCAAAAGGTGATGTTCTGTTTCTGTCTGTGTTGTCCTTGGTGAAGTGTGGCAGTACTGTTGCTCCCATTGTCATCTGAGACTTGCCTACTGCCTTGTAAGCTTCTCCGGCCTCAACAGACTTGAGTACTTCTGCAAGCTCATCACCAACGAAGATAGAGATGATTGCTGGAGGTGCCTCGTTTCCTCCAAGTCTGTGGTCGTTTCCGGCAGATGCTACTGAAAGTCTGAGGATTGGTGCATACTCATCAACTGCTGCGATAACAGACATAAGAAAGACAAGAAAAGGAATGTTCTCGCCTGGGTTCTTACCTGGATCAAGAAGGTTGATTCCTGTATCTGTACAGATTGACCAGTTGTTGTGCTTACCAGATCCGTTAACTCCCTCAAATGGCTTCTCGTGAAGAAGACATGCATAGTTGTGCTTGTCAGCAACCTTCTTCATAACTTCCATTGTGAGCTGGTTGTGATCTACAGCGATGTTTGCTGTCTCAAATACAGGAGCCAGCTCGTGCTGAGAAGGTGCAACCTCGTTGTGCTTGGTCTTAGCAGGGATTCCAAGCTTCCAGAGCTCTTCATCAAGGTCGTGCATGTATGCAGATACCTTTGGCTTAATAACTCCGAAGTAGTGATCTTCCATTTCCTGACCCTTGCTGGCTGGAGCACCGATAAGTGTTCTGCCTGTAAGAAGCAGGTCTTTTCTCTTCTTATAGAAATCCTTGTCGATAAGGAAATATTCCTGTTCTGAACCGATTGTTGTATTTACGCGGTTAACATCCTCATATCCAAGAAGACGCATCATCTTAACCGCTTCATTTGAAAGAGCCTCCATTGAACGAAGAAGTGGAGTCTTCTTATCAAGAGCTTCTCCGCCGTATGAGCAGAAAGCTGTTGGAATGTAAAGGGAACCATCCTTGATGAATGCAGGTGATGAAGGATCCCATGCTGTATAACCTCTAGCTTCGAATGTTGCACGAAGACCACCACTTGGGAAGCTTGATGCATCAGGTTCGCCCTTAACCAGCTCTTTTCCTGAGAACTCCATGATGATCTTGCCATCCTCTGTTGGAGAAATGAAACTGTCGTGCTTTTCAGCTGTAAGACCTGTCATTGGCTGGAACCAGTGTGTGAAGTGTGTAGCACCGTTCTCGATTGCCCACTCCTTCATGGTTGCTGCTACACAGTTAGCTACGTCCAACTCAAGATGTGTTCCTTTTTCAATTGTCTTATGAACTGCCTTGTAGATATCCTTGGGAAGGCGTTCCTTCATAATCTTGTCGTTAAATACTAGACTTCCAAATTCTGTTGTTAATTTGCTCGCTTCGATCATTGCCACTCTCCTCCGTTTTTCTTTTATTTATGAGCCTTTACTGACCGCTGGCTCCATAATTCGATAAAACTCTTGCTGAAGGATCTGTTACATTGCAGCCCTTCCAGCTCTTGTTAGGCATCCAGAAATCAATAACCATATCTGACTGGTCCGGATAGTACTTTTCAAATATTTCTCTGTATAACAGTGACTCCTTAGTAAATGGAGTTGCATGTTCATATTTCTTTTTGGTCGTTTCAAACTCAGCATAAGTATATTTACTGTCTGCATATTCCATAAGGTCATCTCTGAGAGAATGCCCCACGGCATCTGAAAATGCTGCCTTTTCTCTCATTAGGATCGAATGTGGAATAACTTCATCCTTTTCAAAGGCTTTACGTAAAAGAAATTTACCAATACCATAGGTATTCAATTTCTTTTCAGGATCGATTCCCATTACATAATCCACAAAATCCAGATCTCCGAATGGAACTCTTGCTTCCAGAGAGTTAACACTTATGCATCTGTCTGCACGAAGTACATCGTACATGTGAATTTCTCTGATACGCTTTTCGGCTTCTTCCTGGAAAGCCTCAGCGCTTGGTGCAAAGTCTGTGTACTTGTAACCAAAAAGTTCATCTGAAATCTCACCTGTCAGAACAACCTTTATATCTGTGTTCTCATGGATCCATTTGCAGAGAAGATACATTCCGATTGATGCCCTTATTGTTGTGATGTCGTAGGTTCCAAGTGCTGCAATAACAGGCTCCAAAGCTCCAATGACATCGTCTTTTGTAATGATTACCTCGTGATGATTGCTATGAATGTAATCAGCAACCTCTCTTGCATACTTAAGGTCAATAGCATCTATGTCCATTCCGATTGCAAAGGTTTCAATTGGCTTATCGGAAAGCTTAGCCGCTACGCCGCAGACAAGGGATGAATCAAGACCTCCTGATAAAAGAAATCCCACAGGCGCATCCGCATCGAGTCTTTTCTGTATACCGGTAAAAAGCTTGTCATGAATATTTTCAACTATGACTTCTAAGGAATCATCAGTGAGTGTTTCTCTACACTCTTTTGACTTGCTCTTTGTCATATCTCTATAGCAGACAAACTTACCATCCTCATAGAAATGCCCTGGTGGGAAAGGCATTATCTGATCACAAGCTCCCACCAGGTTTTTAGGTTCAGATGCGAATATGATGTGTCCTTCTGCATCATAGCCGTAATAGAGGGGTCTGATTCCGATTGGATCTCTTGCTGCTATAAATGAATTCTTTTTCTTGTCATAGATAACACAGGCATATTCAGCATCAAGAAATCCGAACATTTTGGTTCCTAATATCTCATATAAAGGAAGCAATATTTCGCAATCACTTTCGCTCTGGAAGCTGTATCCAAGGGATTCTAAGTATTTTTTTAAATCATGAAATCCGTAAAGCTCTCCGTTACATACCACCGTATTACCATTATGATTAAAGGGCTGCATTCCTGCTTCATTAAGTCCCATGATAGACAGACGGTTAAATCCCATCCATCCACATCCTACTTTCTGGATCCTTGACATGTCAGGGCCCCTTGATATGGTCTTTGATAGCATTTCTTCAAAGAACTCCCGGGATAAATCTTCCCTTGCGTATGTAAGTATTGCGCACATATTACTCCACTCCTCAATTTAATAATTACTCGACGTCAGCGAGAGCTGCTGCACCTTCCTCGCCGGTACGGATCTTAACTACATTGTCGAGACTGTATACGAAGATCTTTCCATCTCCGATATGACCTGTGTAAAGAGCCTTCTTGGCTGCTTCTATAACATCCTCCACAGGGATCTTGCTGATAACAACTTCCAGCTTGATCTTGGGAAGGAGAGTGGCATCCATCTCGACTCCACGATACATTTCGCCAGAACCTTTCTGGACGCCACATCCCATGACTTGAGTAACAGTCATCCCTGTTACACCGAGATCGTTCATTGCACGTCTCAGCTTATCGTAGCGGGACAACTTGGCGATAATAACAACTTTATGAATACCTGATTCTGTATGAACTGGTGCAGCTACAACCGGAACTGATGCATTCTTCTGGAATGTAGAAGCTTCGCTGTACTCGCTGACACCAAGGTCTGTATTTTCATTAACTGCCATCTGGAGTGTGTTAGAAACATCCATGATCGCAAATCCTGAATAAGCGCTTGCAAGGCCATGCTCTGTTGAGTCAAGACCAAGGATTTCTTCCTCTTCTGTAACACGAAGGCCAAGAACCGCCTTGATAGCAAGGAATGTAAGTGTGATCATAACTGCTGTCCATGCAGCTACTGCTATAAAGCCAACAAGCTGAATTCCAAGGAGCTTAAATCCACCGCCATAGAAAAGACCAGTCATCTCATTTCCTGCAGCATCTGCAATTGAGTAGCCAGGTGCTGTGTTTGTTGCAAAAAGACCTACTGCAATTGTTCCCCAGATACCGTTAAGGCAGTGAACTGCTACTGCTCCAACAGGGTCATCAACGTGAAGTTTATAATCAAGAAGCCATACACCAAAGCAAACAAGAAGTCCAGCTACAATACCGATAACAATTGCACCAAAAGCATCTGTTACATCACAGGGAGCTGTGATAGCAACAAGACCGGCAAGGGAAGCGTTGAGACACATTGAAACATCCGGCTTACCATATTTGATCCATGTGAAGATCATGCATGTTACTGTTGCAAGAGCAGGTGCTATAGTTGTTGTTACGAAGATACTTCCAAGCTGTTCAATTGATGTTGCTGCTGCTCCATTAAATCCATACCAGCCAAGCCAGAGAATGAATACACCAAGGGCTGCTGCCACAAGGTTGTGTCCAGGGAAAGCATTTACTTTTGTTACCTTTCCTGCCTTGTCTCTTTCAAACTTACCAATACGTGGTCCAAGGAAAGCTGCACCGATAAGTGCTGAGATACCTCCAACCATGTGAATTGCTGTAGAACCTGCAAAATCATGGAATCCTATCTGTGAAAGGAATCCGCCGCCCCAGATCCAGTGCGCTTCAATTGGATAGATAATTGCTGAAATAACTGCCGAGTACACACAATAAGAAATGAATTTAGTTCTCTCAGCCATTGATCCAGAAACGATTGTTGCCGTTGTTGCACAGAACACAAGGTTGAATACGAAGTTAGACCAGTCAAAATTTGCATAGTTTGTAAAGATATCAAATCCCGGTCTTCCGATAATGCCTGCCATATCTTCCCCAAGAAGCAGGCCAAAACCGATAAGAATAAATACTACAGTTCCAATACAGAAATCCATCAGGTTCTTCATAATGATGTTTCCTGTATTCTTGGCTCTGGTAAAGCCTGCCTCGCACATTGCAAAACCTGCCTGCATCCAGAACACTAATGCAGCTCCAATAAGGAACCATACACCAAATACGCTACTATCTATTGCACTTAAGATATCTTCACTCATACACGTTCTCCTCTCCGCTTATTAGCTCTTCAAAATAAAAAAATGCAATGGCCCACTACACACCCCTGTAGTCTAATGCGCCATTGCATCTAATCTAATAGATATAACTATGAAGATATGATCATGTATACACGCACACCGCGGACTGCCCATGCATACAGATAAACAAAAAGCGCCTTAGAGATTCCTCTCTAAGACGCCCTTGTCTTTATGTTTATGA